>Ga0163144_10006261_pt1 | contig 26321 bp, 24 predicted proteins | sample OliLak19BULKMAT1_FD_123175 | JGI IMG/M metagenome (GOLD analysis project Ga0163144, IMG submission 123175) | Freshwater microbial mat bacterial communities from Lake Vanda, McMurdo Dry Valleys, Antarctica - Oligotrophic Lake LV.19.BULKMAT1 | ecosystem: Environmental > Aquatic > Freshwater >...
GCGCGCGCGATGCCAAGCCGCTGGCGCTGCCCCCCGGAAAATTCATGCGGATAGCTGCGCATCTGCTCGGGCCACAAGCCAACCCGGGCGAACAGCCAGATCAGCACATAGCCGATCACGAAGGCCGGGACCGTGAAGCCAAGCGCGCCGAAACCCATCACCACGCGGTCGACCCAGGCGCCGACGCGCCACGCCGCGATCACCCCGATCGGCACTGCCAGGCTGATCGCCATCACCAAAGCCCTGATCGAAAGCGCGAGCGTCGGCTCCAGGTCCTCATGACTGGTTCCAAGCGGAACCCGGAACCTCTTTCTCTTTTCTCCTTTTCGAGGCATGCCGCGGCAGAAACGGGTCACCGAGAATGCACCGCACTTCCGACCGCCCACCGGCATAGAGTTCGGCGTGGTGAATGCACAGGCCGCCAGCGTGCAGAGCGCAGCCTATGTCATGTCGATGCGCATGCCGGCGGCACTCTATGAGCTGGGCATGATCAATCAGATCTTCGATGAAGTCATCATCGCCAAGGGCGATGGCATCCGCGGCCGGCCCAACCGGATGGTGACCGCGACGGGCGAGCGCGATCTGCAGTCGCTTCATCGTTTCCTCGAGGGACTCTGACGCCAGTCTTGGCGATCGCGACCGCGCGAGGTGCGCGTGGATCCTTGTGGCTCGCACGCCGACAAAGCAGACTTCCCGCCCAACGAATGAAAATCCATGGGAGGACCGACGATGATCTCGACCTTGCGTGTTTCGATGCTGAGCTCCGTCGCGCTCCTCGCGCTTGCGGTGAGCGCGCCGGCTCAGGCGCAGCAAAATCCGATGAGCTTCTTCGTGACCAGCGCCGGACCCGGCAAGGGCGCCGTGGTCAACGGGCGCGGCGACACGCCGAACACCCACGATGTGCTCACCGGCTCATCGCCCGAGGGCCGTGCGATTGCCGGTGATGCCGACATGACCTGCAAGAACTGGACGAGCAGCACCGCGGGCGCCGCGATGGTCGGTCATTCCGACCGTATCGGACTGGACGACAGCACGCCGGCCAAATCCTGGAACTCGTCGCATCCCTCGCGCGGCCCAGGCGGCGGCTGCACCCAAGACGACCTCAAGAGCACCGGCGGCGCCGGCCTCTGCTACTGCTTGGCGACCAACTGATCGCCGCCCGAGCGCGTCGATTCAGCGCGGCGGCATCGTCGATTTCCGGCGCTGTTCATGCAGCGCCAGAAGGCCGAGCGCGAAGAGGCTTGCGGTCGCGGGCTCGGAAACGGCGTATCGCCCGACGCCGCGGGCGTGCGCTGAGCCGCGCGACGCATCACGCGGCGCGCACGGCGCGCAGGAAGTTTTCGATCTCCTGCTACAGCTTCTCGCCGCGCTGACCGAGCTCATCGGCGGCGCCGAGCACTTCCTTCGCGACCGTGCCGGTCTCCTCGCTCGCCCGACTCACATTGTCGATGCTCGACGTCACTTCGGCGGCGCCGGTCGCCGCACCTTGAGCGTTGCGCGCGATCTCGGCAGTCGCCGAGGATTGCTCGCTCGCGGCGGCGGCGACGGCGTTGGCGATCTCGCTCATCTCCTGGATCGTCTTGGTGATCATCGCGATCGAGGCGACGGCATCCTTGGTCGCGGCTTGGATCGCCGAGATCTGCTGCGTGATGTCCTCCGTCGCTCGGCTGGTCTGGGTGGCGAGCGACTTGACTTCGGTGGCGACGACCGCGAAGCCCTTGCCCGCGTCGCCCGCGCGGGCCGCCTCGATCGTCGCGTTGAGCGCAAGCAGATTGGTCTGACTGGCGATGTCGCCGATCATCGACACGACATCGCCGATGCGCCGCGCCGATTCGGCGAGGCCTCGAACACGCGACGTCGTCTCGCCTGCCTCGGCAGCCGCCCTGCTGGCGACCGCCGCGGATTGACCGACCTGGCGCGTCACTTCATCGACCGATGCCGACAACTCCTCCGCCGCCGCAGCCACGGTCTGCACGCTGGACGACGTCGTCGAGGACGCATCCGCGACCGTCTTGGCTTCGCGACCGGCCTCGCCGGCGATTGCCGTCATCGCGCCAACCATGTCGCGCAAGCGCGCGGATGCCGAAGCCAGCGTTGCCAGGAGTTCGCCGACATTGCGTTCGAACCCGGCGACAGCGCCACTGATCGCCATCCCACGCTGTTCCTTCTCGGTCGCTTCGGACGCGTTCTTGGCCTCGAGCTCGCGCGTGTGCTCGGCAGTCTCGCGAAAGACCTGCACGGCCTTCGCCATCGCGCCGATCTCGTCGCGACGATCGAACCCGGGGATCTCGCCGGACAGGTCGCCCTCGGCAAGCGCGCGCATCGCACCGACCATGCCGCGCACCGGATGCGTGACGCTGCGGGCGATGCGAACGGCGGCTCCGATCACGAGCAGAAGCACGGCCAGGGTGATGCCGATCTCCGTCAGCAATTCAGCGCGGATGCGTGCGGCAACGACGTCGACATAAACACCCGAGCCGATGATCCAGCCCCAGGGCTGGAAGCCTTTGACATAGGAAATCTTGGCGACCGGCTCGCTCGCACCGGGCTTGGGCCACATGTAGTCGACGAAGCCAGCGCCATCGCCGCTGCTTGCGCCTGCGGCCGCGTCAAGCCGCCGGCACGCTCCGCAACCTCGAAATGCTGCAGGATTCCATGTGCCGTCTCCACGACATGCTGCGTCTTCGTGGCGATGTCGCCGCGCATGTTGCGGGCGCTCATCAGCAGCGTCACCAAGACGATGATCGCAAGGCCGACCGCGGCGGCGGCGGTGATCAGATGGATACGCTTGCCGATCGTCATGTGCTGCAGAGTCATGCGAGAACGCCCTTCGTAGCTGAGGCGCACAAAATCGGATCATCGGCTTAAGGGGGCGTTAGCCGGGGTCACGGGGAGGTTTCGTGGGGCCTCCTCGCATTCGAGGAACCTCCCCGGCCGCTGCGCGGCCACCCCTATCGCGTGCCGCGACAGCAGGGGATGACGCCTACGGCCGGTCTCAAGCTCAGGCTTTCACCGCGCCGCCGACGAGACCCTTCACGAGGTATTTGCGGATCAGCACCGTGAACACCACGATCGGCGCCATCACGAGGATCGAGCCCGACGAGACCAGTCCCCAATCGGCGCCCTCGTAGGCGAGGAACCCGACGATCGCGACGGGCAGCGTGCGCGCCTCGCGGCTCGTCAGCACCAGCGCCAGCAGGAACTCGTTCCACGCCATGATGAAGGTGAGGATGGCTGTGGCGGTCAGGCCAGGCGCCGCGACGGGCAGGATCACGCGCAGGAAGATCTGCCAGGGCCCGGCGCCGTCGATGCGCGCCGCTTCGTCGAGTTCGCGCGGCACGTCGTTGAAGAAACTCCACAGCGACCACATCACCAGCGGGATGTTGAGATTGGCGTAGGCGACGATCAGCACCCACCAGGTGTCGTTGACGCCGAGCAACCGCGCCCCGAGGAAGTACGGGATGATGAACACCGTCGGCGGCACGATGCGCACGAACAGCGAATAGGCGAGCGCGACGTCGCGAAAGCGCCGCCAGCGCGAGCGCGACACGACATAGGCCGCGGGTGCGCCGATCGCGAGCGAGACGACGACGGTGCCGATCGCGACGACCACGCTGTTGACCAGGTAGTGCACGAACGTGCCATCGGCGAGCAGACGTTGGAAATTGTCGAGGGTCGGCTGGAACACTAAGACCTGCGTGCGATCGAAGGCCTGGACCTGCGTCTTCAGCGACAGCAGCACGATCCACAACAGCGGCACGAGCACGAGCGCGAGCGAAGCGAGGGTGGTGACGGTGATCGCCGCACTCGGCAGCGTCCGGCGAACGACCATGAATCTCAGCCTGCGGTCTGTGGACGCACGAGGGAGCGGTAGAGCGGCGCGCAGATCACCGCCATCACCAGCAGGATCGCGACCAGCAGGGCGGCGGAATAGGCGAGATCGAAATACCGGAAGCCGACGAGGTAGGCGTAGAAATCCATGTTTTCCGTCGCATTGCCGGGCCCGCCACCGGTGATCGTGAAGATCACGGGGAAGACTTTGGTGCTCTCGATGATCCGAAACAGCAGGACGACGAGGATCGTCGGCATCAGCATGGGCAAGGTGACGTAGCGCAGATTCTGCGTCGCGCTCGCGCCATCGACATGCGCGGCGTCGAATACGTCCTGCGGCAGCGACTCCAGACCGGCGAGCAGCAGCAGCACGACGAAGGGCGTCCATTCCCAAGTCAGAGTCAGGATCAGCGCGCCCATCGCGCCCTCGGCGGTCTCCAGAAAGGCCGGCGCCTTGAGGCCAACGAGCGACATGAAATAATCGAGGCCGCCGAAATCGGGCAGCAGGAACGCCTTCCACAACACGCCGACGACAACGGGCGGCAGCACCATCGGCAGGATGAACAGCGATCGCGTCCAACGCAGCCGATCGATCGCCGCATGGAGCAGCAGCGCGAGCGCGAGTCCGAACAGCATCTGCAACAAGGTCGGCACGACGATGTAGACCAGACTGTGTCCGACCGCCGCCCACCAGCGGGCATCGTCGACGAGCCGCAGATACTGATCGATCCCGGCCCAGTTCCAGCGCGTCAGCCGATTGAGCTTGAGGTCGGTGAAGCTCACGCCGATCGCGAAGGCGAGCGGGACCATCGTAAGCAGAAGCAGCGCCGCGACCAGGGGCGCCACCATCGCCGCCTGGCTCAACCGGTCTCGGGCCAGATGATCCATGCCGCGCAGGCCCGGATTACTTGTAGTAGCCCGCCTGCTTGAGAATGCGGTCGACCTCGCCCTTGGCCTGCTTCATCGCGTCGGCCGCCGTCTGTCGGCCGATGGTCACGCGGCTGATGGCGTTCGATATCGCGTCGCCGACTTCGCCCCATTCCGGGATCGGCGGCGTATAGACCGGTGAGCGCTCATCCAGCATCTGGCGCACGATCGGCAGGTATTGGCCTTCCGCGAGATTGTTCTTCTGCTGGTAGCGCGTGTCCTGCACGGTGCTGCGCCGTGGCGAGGCGACATAGGGCGTTCGCAGCGCGAGTTCGAGCAGCACGCTCTGGCTGGTCGCCCATTTGATGAACTCCCACGCCGCCGGCTTGTTGCGCGCGTTCTTCGCCATGCCGATGCCGTGCTCGGCGAAAGCGGGAAAGCGACCCGCGGGTCCGCGCGGCACCGGCGCGATGTTGGTCTTGCCGTAGGCCTGCGACTTGTCCTGGCTCAGGAAGAGATTGGCCAGGGGATGCCCGTCCATCACCATCGCCACGCGGCCCTGCTGCATCGCGACGATGACTTCCTCATGCGTCGCGTTGACCATGCCGGAGAAGCCGTATTGCCGGACCATCGTCGCCCACATCTCCACGGCGCGGATCGTCGCGGGATCGCTGAGCGCGGGCCGCATGTCCTTGGGGAAGTCGCGGAAGAACTTGCCGCCCTGCGCGTAGAGCAGGATCGGAAACGGCCACAGATTCGCCTCGACGCCGGCCGCGCCGCGCAAGCCGACAGGCGCGACGTCGGGCACTTTCTCCTTGAGGATCCTGCAGGTTTCCAGCATCTCCTCGAATGTCTCCGGCGCCTTCGTCAGCCCGGCGCGCGCGAAGATGTCGCGGCGCCAATAGAGCAGGATCGTCGCCGAAAAGATCGGCAGGTCGAAGCGCTTGCCGTCCGACACGCCCTGCGCCGTGGAGATCGGAAAGAAATCATCGAACGCATAGGCGGCCGGCGTGAGATTGGCGTCCTTGAGAAACGAATCGAGCGGCGCCAGCCAATCCGACTTGTGATAGGCCGGACGATTGAAGGGCGGGATCTGATAGACGTCGAAGGCGCTGGAGCCGGTCGAGAGTTCGAGCTGCTGCTTCTGCAGGTTGTCGAGCGTGCCCAGCAGTTCGAAATTGACACGCATGCCCGTCGCCTCCTGGAAGGCCGGCACGAGCGTCTTCAGTCCGGTGCTGAAGAGATAATTGAGACTGATGAAATTGAGCGTCGTGCCCTTGTAGGGCTGGCCTGCGCGCAGCACTTCGGCGCCGGGAACGCCAGTCTGCGCCTGCGCCAGACTGCTCTGCGCCAATAGGACCGACGTACCAGCCGCACCAAATACGCCACGTCGCGAAACGCTCATGCTATTTCCCCCCGAGATCGAGACCTCACCCGTCCCGACGGATGGCGCCACGATCACTCAACCATTATCGCCGCCGAGCGGCAATTTCTATTTCCACGGCATTGCAGCGCGGCGGCGTAGCAGCTACGCCACGCGGCGGCTGAGGGACGGTTCCGGAAACGATCGTGGCGACGCTTCGACGATCCTATGGAGCGCGGCGATCGGGCAACGGCTGCTCGCCGATGGCCACGCGCTGCGCACGCCGCTGATCGCCATCATCGGTTTCTCGGAGATGATCAACCGCGAGCTCCTGGGCAATCTGCGCCCGCCGATCTACGGCGAATACATCGCGCATATCCACGACAGCGCGGTGCAGCAACCTCAGCCCAGCGCGCCACACGCGTAGCGGCTCAACTCACCCCCGCGTTCGCTTCACGCATCGTGAAGCCTGCATCTGAGATCGATGGCAGGAAAGCATTCGAGGGTACGATGGAGCCGCTGCATCGGCACGTCCCCTCCTGTTCGCGGCACGCGAATAGGAGGGGTGGCAGTGCGCGCGAGCGCGCTGACGGGGAGGTTTCGTGGCACCTCTTCGCGTTCAAGGAACCTCCCCGGCCGCTGCGCGGCCACCCCTATCGCGTGCCGCGACAGGAGGGGATGTGGGGCAAGAACTTTCTACCGCGCCGCGCGGATCGTCTTCCAGACGCGCTCGCGCGTCGCGGGCATGGTGATGTCCTTGATGCCGAGTTCGGCGAGGGCGTCGACGACGGCGTTCATGACCGCGGGCATCGCGCCGGCGCAACCGGCCTCGCCGCAGCCTTTCACGCCCAGCGCATTCGTCGTCGCCGGCACGGGATGGCTGACGAAGCCGATCGACGGCGCATCGGCCGCGCGCGGCATCGCATAGTCCATGTAGGAGCCGGCGATCGGCTGGCCGGCCTCGTCATAGACCGTCTGCTCGAGCAGGATCTGGCCGAGGCCCTGGACGACGCCGCCATGGACCTGGCCCTCGACGGTCAGCGGATTGACGACCACGCCGAAATCATTGACCGAGGAATAGCGCACGACCTCGACAACGCCGGTCTCCGGCTCGATCTCGACCTCGCAGACATGCCCGCCATTGGGAAACGCCGAGGGCACGGCGCCGTCGAGATGCGTGACGTCGAGCGACTTGGGCACCCCGTCGGGCAGCTTCGTGCCGCCGCGCAACCGGGCGGCGAGATCGAGCAGCCCGACCGAGCTGTCCGTGCCGACGACACGGAACCGCCCTTGCACGAACTCGATGTCCGCCACCGCGGCCTCGAGCGCCACCGACGCGATCTGCTTGCCGGCCTCGATCACCTTGTCCGCCGCACCGACGATGGCCGAACCGCTCATCATCATCGAACGTGAGCCCCCGGTGCCGCCGCCGAAGGCGAGCTCGTCGCTGTCGCCCTGCAGCAGGCGAATACGCTCGAACGGCAGGCCGAGCCGCGAGGCGAGTACTTGCGCGAAGGGCGACGCATGGCCCTGGCCGTAATCCAGCGTGCCGGTGATCAGCGTGACGCTGCCATCTTCCTCGAAGCGCACGCCGCCCAGCTCCTTCATCGAGGCCGCGGTGACTTCGAGATATTGCGCGAGGCCGCGTCCGCGCAGCTTGCCGCGCGCGCGCGACTCGGCCTTGCGCTTGGCGAAGCCGTGCCAATCCGAGACCTCGACCAGCTGATCGAGCAGGGCCGAGAACTCGCCGCTGTCGTAGCGCATCTCGTTGGGCGCGTCGTAGGGGAACTCCTCGGGGCGGATGTGATTGCGCCGCCGCAGCTCGATCGGATCGATCTGCATCTCCGTCGCCGCCGCATCGACCAGCCGCTCCATGATGTAATTGCCCTCGGGACGGCCGGCGCCGCGATAGGCGCCGATCGCCGAGGTGTTGGTGATCGCGCAGCGCGTCGCGACTTCGATCAGCGGCGTGCGATAGACGCCGATCGAATTCTTCACCAGGCCGAGTCCGGGAATCATCGGCGCGTAGCTCGAGAGATAGGCGCCGAGATTGCCGATCGCGGTGATGCGCAGCGCCAGGAAATTCCCCTGCGCGTCGAGCGCCAGCTCGCCGGCGACCTCGTGGTCGCGACCGGCCTGATCGGAGAGGAAACTCGGTCCGCGCTCCTCCGTCCATTTCACCGGCCGGCCGAGCGCGCGCGCGGCATGCAGCAGTGAAATGTATTCCGGATATACAGCGGCCTTCATGCCGAAGGAACCGCCGACGCTTTCCGCCAGCACGCGGATCTGCTCCGGCGGCACCTTCATGATCTCCGCCAGATTGTTGCGCATGCCGAACACGCCCTGGCAACCGATATGCACGGTCCAGCGCGCGCTCGCGGCGTCGTAGCCGATCACGGCGGAGCGCGGCTCCATCGCGCTGACGATCACGCGGCTGATGATCAGCTCGCGCCGCGTCACATGCGCCGCGCGCTTGAACGCCTCGGCGACCTTGGCGGCGTCGCCGAAATGATAGTCGAACTGCAGATTGCCCGGCACATCCGCGAAGATCTCCGGCGCACCGGGGGCGAGCGCGGCGCGCGCGCCCGTCACGGCGGGCAAGGTCGCGACATCGAGCTCGATCGCCTCGGCGGCGTCGCGCGCCTGGTCGCGCGTCTCGGCGATCACGATGGCGACGGGGTCGCCGACGAAGCGGACCTTGTCGCCGCTCAGCGCCGGACGCGCGGGCAGGCGCATCGGCGTGCCATCGCGATTGGTGCCGACGGGCATGCACTTGATCGTGCCGTAGCCTAGCGGTTCCAGATCCGTGGCGGTCCACACCGCCAGCACGCCGGGCATCGCGCGCGCGACCGCGACGTCGAGCTTGCGGATCGTGCCATGCGCATGCGGGCTGCGCAGGATCCAGGCATGGGCCTGGCCAGGCAGATTCACGTCGTCGGTGTAGCGGCCACGCCCGCGCAGCAGCTTGGGATCCTCGCTGCGCGGCACGGGCTGCCCGACCGCGAATTTCGCGAATTCCAGGGAACTGGCTGCATCGACAGGCGCCATGGCATCTACCTCGTGTTTGGGATTCGAACCTGATGTTGCCGCGAGCGGGGCGGCGGCTCAACCACACAACTTGCATGCCCTGCCCGAGAAAATTCCAGATAATCGGGCTTGTCAACGCCACGGGGGAACACATGACGACCAGCATGAAGACGCTCAAGATCCGATCCATTCGCTCGGCGCCGCTGTTCGGCGAGAGTCCGAAGGGCGGCTGGTCGGCGGAAATCAAGCCCGAGGATTCGATCCATGCGCTGATCGCCGTGCACACGGAAGAAGGCGTCTCGGGCTTCGGCAGCGTCTTCACCGATGCGCGGCTGGTGGCCGCCGGCTTGAAGGTGCTCGAACCGCTGTTCCTCGGCGAGAACGCGCTCGAACCGGCGCGCGTGTCGGAGAAGCTGCACCAGAACAGCTTCTGGATGGGCCGCGGCGGCACCCTCACCCATGTCATCAGCGGCATCGACATCGCGTTGTGGGACATCCTGGGCAAGGTCACGGGGATGTCCGTCGGCCGTCTCGTCGGCGGGCGCCATCGCGAGCGCGTGCAGCCCTATTGCTCGCTCCTGATGGAGGAACCGTCGCGCATGCACGCGGTGATCGCCGAGTATCGCGACAAGGGCTTCACGGCGTTCAAGATCGGCTGGGGACCTTTCGGCCGCGCGCTGGATGCGCGGCTCGACGAGGCGATCGTGCGCGCTGCGCGCGAAGCGGCGGGCGAGCGCGCGCGGCTCTTCGTCGATGCCGGCGCCAGCGACGCCTATTGGCCGCATGGTCTCAAATGGGCGCTGCGCACCGCGGAGATGCTGAAGGACTACGATGTCGGCTGGTTCGAGGAGGCGCTCAAGCCCGACGCGATCGAGGATTTCATCGAGCTGCGCCGCCAGAGCCCGGTGCCGATCGCCGGCGGCGAAGTGCTCACACGCCGCCAGTCGTTCCTGCCCTGGCTGATGCGCGGCGCCTTCGACATCGTGCAGCCCGACGTGACCAAGGTCGGCGGCATTTCGGAGCAGCGCCGCATCGCCTGGCTCGCCGAGGAGTTCGGCGTGAAATATGTCGGCCATGGCTGGAACACCGCGCTCGGCGTCGCCGCCGATCTGCAGCTCGCCACCGCGCTGCCCAATGTCGATCTCGTCGAGTTCATCGGCGGCAGCCCTTACGTCGACGGCATCACGACAGCGCCCTTCAAGCTCGATTCCGAGGGCTGGCTGGAGATCCCCGACAAGCCCGGGCTCGGCGTCGACATCGATCGCAAGAAGCTCGCGCGCTACACCGAGGATGCGAGCATCCTGTTCGCGTGAGTGCGGCAGGCTTCTCGCCAACCAAACGACGATGAGTCGTCGCGCGGTATCTGCCGAACCTTCCGATACGCCATCGATCAGAATCGCTGGTCGCGCGCCGGCACCTATGCCACCGTCACGGCAACTCAATCCGGGGGGATGAAACGATGCGTAGCTTCCAGACACTGATCGTCGCCGCGCTGTTGGTGGGCGCGGTCGCCGAAATCGCGACGGCGCAGGATATCGCGGTCGTGCCGCGCAACCGCACGCTGATCAGCCAGGGCTGGGATTTCCACAACCAGGTGCCGGCGCCGACCAATTTCAGCCCCTATGCCGGCGTGCTGCTGCATCAGCGCAACAGCCTGCACTACAGCGTCAACGAGATGCTGTTCTACACCAATCACAACACCAACGAGATCGTCCCCTGGCAGGCCGAGAGCTTCGCCTATAGCGCCGACTTCAAGGAGATCACGCTCAAGCTGCGCGACGGCGTGACATGGAGCGACGGCAAGCCGTTCGGCGCCGACGATGTCGTGTTCACGATCGACATGCTGAAAGGCGTGGCGCCGACGCTGATCATGAGCTCGGCGATCAAGGAATGGGTCGCCTCGGCGACCGTCGTCGACAAGCTGACGGTGAAGATCACGCTCACCAAGCCCGGCCCGCGCTGGGCGCAGGATTTCCTCGCGACTGGCCAAGGCGCGCGCTTCGTCGTGGTGCCCAAGCACATCTGGGACGGGCAGGACGCCAAGAGCTTCGGCTTCTTCGACATCGCGAAGGGCTGGCCGGTCGGCACCGGGCCCTATCGCCTGGTGAAGAGCGATTCCGGCTCGGTGATCTTCGACCGCCGCGATCGCTGGTGGGCCGTCGATGCCAAGCTCGTGCCCGCCCTGCCCGCGATCGAACGCATCGTCTATCGCCCGGCAACCGTCGAGGCGCTGCCGCAGCTTTTCGCCAATAGCGAGATCGATATCGGTCGTGCGCTGCAGATCGGTAATTTCGAAGCGTCGAAGGCGCGCAACCCACGCATCATGTCGTGGAATCCGACGGGTCCGATCTGGGGCGCGCCCGATGGCTGCACCTTCCGCCTGGTGTTCAACGCGCAGAAGACGCCGTTCGACGACGTCGTCGTGCGCCGCGCCTTCAACCATGCGATCAACCGCGACCAGATCGTCGAGCTCGCCTTCGAAGGCTCGATGCCCAAGGCGCTCATGCCCTTCGCGTCCTATGGCGGCGTGAAGGCCTATACCGCGCAGCTGCAGGACATCGTCACGGCCGCGAAGGTCGACAGCTTCGACATCAAGCAGACCGAGGCGCTGCTCAGCGGCAAGGGATTCAAGAAGAACGCGACCGGCAAATGGACGCTGCCCAACGGCGAGGCGTGGCCGATCACGGTCTATGCCCAGCAAGGCGATCCGATCCCGCCCGTCGTCGCGCGCCAGCTCCAGGCCGCGGGTTTCGACGCGGTGTTCCGCGCCAATCAGGACGCCGCCTTCTTCGACGCGCTGGCGACCGGGAATTTCGAGCTCGCGAATTTCGTGCATTGCGGCAGCACCTATGACCCGTGGCAGACGCTGGAGCACTTCCACTCGAAATACGCCGCCAAGCCTGGCGAGAAGGGCAGCAACGCGCGCGCGCCGACGCGCTATGCGAATCCCGAACTCGATGCCCTGCTCGACAAGATGGAAGCGCGGCGGCCCTCGGCGACCGATCGCGAGTACATGGAGCTGGTGCGCGCCGCCACGACGATCGTGCTGCGCGACATGCCGCAGATCACGCTTGCGGAGGAGCTGCACGCGATCACGATCAACACGACGTACTGGACGGGATTCCCCACCGCCGCCGATCCTTATGTCGCGCCGTATATTCCCTGGGAAGGGTTCAACCTCGTCATCCATAGGCTGAAGCCGCGATGAAAATCCGATCGATCCAAGCCTTCGCCATCAAGAGCGACCTCGCCGGCGGCAAGGCCGTCACGCCGGCGCGCCGCCCTGCCTGGACCGATGGCGCCGAAGTGGCCGGTCCGATGTCGCGCTACCCGCGCTACAAGAAACTCCGCACGACATGGCGCGCCAAATATCCCGCAGTCGGCTGCCTCGTCACCGCCGAGGACAGCAGCTGGGGCTTCGGCATCGCGCGCTATGGCGAGCCGGTCATCTCGCTGATCAACGACCACATCGGTCCGCTGCTGATCGGCGAGAACTGCATGGCCATCGAGAAGCTCTGGGACATGATGCTGCGCATCGCATCGCCCTATGGCGCGCAAGGCCTCGGCGCCTATGCGATGAGCGGCATCGATCTCGCGCTGTGGGACCTCAAGGGCAAGATCCTGAACTGCCCGGTCTACGAGCTGATCGGCGGCCCGGCGCGCGACAAGCAGATCTGCTACGCCACCGGCAACGATACGGATTGGCAGCTCGAGCTCGGCTTCAAGGCGGTGAAGCTCGCCTGCCCCTACGGCACCGCCGACGGGCTCGACGGCATCAATCGCAACGAAGCGCTGGTCGCCGAGACGCGCGAGCTGATCGGCCGCGAAATCGAGCTGATGCTCGATTGCTGGATGGCGTTCGACGTCGAGTTCACCGTGCGTCTCGCCGAACGGCTGCGGCCCTACGGCCTGAAATGGATCGAGGACTGCCTGATGCCGGAGGAGATCGACGGCTGGGGCGTGCTGCGCGAGCGCCTGCCCTGGCAGACGCTGGCGACGGGCGAGCATTGGTACACGCAGGTGCCGTTCGCGGCGGCGGCGGCGCGCCGTCTCGTGGACGTCTTCCAGCCCGACATCGCCTGGGTCGGCGGCCTGACCGCGATCATCAAGATCTGCCATCTCGCCGAAGCGGTCGGCATTCCCGTGATTCCACATGCCGCCATGAACACGCCCTATGGCCAGCACGCCTGCATCGCGATGCCGAACATTCCCTGGGGCGAGTTCTTCCTCGGCAGCCCGCCGGGCGTCCCGCTCGAGGAAGTCTCATTGTTCCCGGGCCAGGCAGTTCCGCGCGGCGGCGAACTGGTGCCGAATGGCGGGTCGGGCTTCGGGCTCGGCGTCACGAAGGAGTGGTTGGAGACGATGCGGGCGTAACGACTCTGCTCCCAACGGAGTCACATGTCGTGCTTGAGATGCTCCGAGCCGGGATCAAAATATTCCGGCGGGATCAGATCGGACGACAGCACGATCACTTCCTTGCCGGACTTGTTCTCCCACCAATGGGCATGACCGGGCCCGAACTCCGGTGACCATTCGCCCTCGCGGTGCAGGACCGGCACCGCGCCAGCCCTTGAGGTGGACGGCCGAGAGCGTCTCGCGGCCGATGCCAATATCGGCCTTCTCCTCGATAACGCGCGGCTGCTTGAGGACATGCTCCGCCGGGCATTCGCCGGCGCGCGCGGCTGTCGTGCCGAGCACGGCCGCGCCGAGGAGCAGTGCGCCGGCCAGGAGCCGGGTCGTGAGAGTGGTTCCGTGTTCCAACTCGGAACACGGAACCGCTTTCCGGAACCGCTTTCGCGGAAAGTCGCGCCGGGTCGTTTGTGCCGCCCGAGGATTGGCGCACCCGTGCGCGTTGACGATCGCGCGGATCCAAGGGGGGACGCACCCTCGGGATGAGTTCGGCGTTATCAAGCGGGTACGCCCCCTTCACTTCCGCCATGCGCTGATCAGCGCGTCGGCTTGGCGCGGATGACGCAGGCCCGCGAATCGCAAGCCAGGCCACGCAGACTTGTCGGCGAGGAGCGCGCGGTAGCGACGGCGGTTGCTGCGAAACGTCTTCAGGAGCCAGAGCAGGATGCTGTCCCGCGACAGCAGCTGGCGCCATGTCTCGACATTGCCGTTGCAGATCGGCGTCCCTGTCCACGCGCGCGCGACGCTGCGCCGGACGAGAGACGTACGAGCGTGCGCACAAATCCGCAATCGAGCCACAGCACGAGTTCGGCGCGCGGCCAGCTCTGCTTCCAGGTTCGCGGATAGTTCCCGACCAGGATCCAGGCAGGCCGTGCGGTCGCGGTGGCAACCGCGGCCAGGAACTCCTGCTCCGGCCGCTGCCGCCATCCCGGCTGCCAATGCAGATCATCGAGTTCGATGATCTCGTGACCGAGGATTGCGGCGAGACGCCGCGCAAGCTCGCTCTTGCCGGTCCCTGTCGTGCCGACGATCACGATGCGCTGCGGCCGCGTCCCGGCGAAGAGATCCATGGCGCGAGGAAACCGATCCAGTCCTTGCAACCCAACCGCCACCACAGCGCCTCACGCGTCGGTCCGCGGGATCACCGGCAGCGTGATGCGTGACGGGCGCTGCGAATCATGGTGCACGGTCTGCTCCGCGACGCGGCGCTCGGTCTCGAAGCCGACGCGGCCGCCGGTGTTGAGGTTGCGGTCGTAGCGCGGGAAATTGCTCGAGGAGATCTCGACGCGGATGCGGTGGCCCTTGCGGAACAGATTGGCCGTCGACCAGAGATCGATCTCGAATTCGTAGGCCGTGCCCGGCGTCATCATGGACGGCGTGAAGCCCGGCGCATCGTAGAGACGATCATAGGGCGCGCGGCCCGTCATCAGATCCTCGGGAGTCCAGCCCGCGGCCGCGTCGCGGAAGCGCGCGCGGCAGATCCCATCGGTGAGGAGAACCGCGCGGCCGTCGGGATGCACATCGACCAGCGCGGCGGTGAAGTCGGTGTCGACGGCCGCGGACTCCGCCCAGATCGTCGCGGTGACCGGCCCCGTCGCCTCGAGGTCCTGCTCGAGGGGGGCAGAGGTGAAGACGAGAACGTCGTCGCGCGCGGCGATGTCACGGCGATCCTTGGGTCCACCGAAATCCTTCATCTGATAGCTGCCACCCCAGGTCGGCACGGGAGCGTCGGGATCGTAGCGGAAGCGGTCGGGCTTCTCGCTCGCCGACGGACGCGCCTGGCTGAGGCCTCCGCCGTCGCGCAGAAAGAAATCCGTCCAGCGCGTACGGGCGAGCGGCCACTCATGCTCGCCGCGCCAGATATTCTCACCCATGACGAAGAGCTGGAGCGGCGCGTCATCGTCGATGCCGGTCTTCACATCGCGCAGCCTGGCGTCGTACCAGCGCAGATGCTCGGCCACGATGTCCATCCGCGCCTGCGCCCCGAAGATCGCGGCGTCGAACGCGCCGTCGGGCGCGACCTGATAGGCCGGTTCGGGCCGCCCCCAGGGCGCGACCTGATGGCTCCAGGGACCGATCATGATCCGCGTGAGACGCCGCGCCTCGGCCGAACGCGCGTGCGCGCGCCAGCCACGGAAGACCTTGAGAGTCTCGTTGAGCAGCGAATCGTACCAGCCGGTCATGAAATAGGCCGGCGCCTCGACGCGATCGTAGCGATGCCGCAGCGAATAGCTCGACCAGAACGGGCCGTAGGATTCGTTGGCAACCACGTCGCGCGCATACGGACATTCCGCGATGTCGTCCCACACGCCGTGCAGCGGCAGCCGCTTCCAGATTGCGGGAAAATCCAGCCGCGCCAGCGCCTCGCCCTGCATGGTGCGGCCGACCATGTTGGCGAAGAACACCGTATTCGCCCAGGCGATCAACCCATCCGAGCGATGATGTCCGAAATTGTCCTGTTGCGAGGCGATCGGCACCAGCGCCTGCAGATGCGCGCTGCCATCGGGCGCGGCGCAGGTCTGCGTGAAGCCGGGATAGGAGATGCCGAACGTGCCGATGCGGCCATTGCACCAGCTCCGCCGTCCGATCCACTCATGCGTGTCGTAGCCGTCGGGAATCTCACAGGCATAGGGATCCCACTTCCCGTCGGAATCGTGACGACCTCGACAATCCTGCAGCACCACAGCGTAGCCTGCTTTCACGAAGCCCACGGCCCAGGCGACGTAGCGCGGCTCCTTGCTGTGATAGATCGTGCGCAGAAGCAGCGCCGGATAGCGCGCGGGCGCAGCTTCGTTCGGCAGATAGATATCCGCCGACAATTCGACGCCGTCGCGCATCGGAATCTTGCGCGCAAGCATCAGGCGAAAAGGCTGGTCGTCATGGCGCGTGAGGGTCATGCAAGGCCTCCAATCGATGGCTGATTTCACCCGGGACACATGACGCGGGTCAAGTCTTCGAGCGCCCGAAACCCAGCCTGCACGTCATCCCCTCCTGTCGCGGCACGCGATAGGAGGGGTGGCACGCGCGAAGCGCGTGACGGGGAGGTTGCTTGAATTCGAAGAGGTCTGTGCTTGCGAAGGTCCCGCGAGACCTCCCCGTCAGCGCGCTGACGCGCGCTGCCACCCCTCCTAGCGCTGCGCGCCAGGAGGGGATGGAAGAGCGGCGGCGCATGGGACTCGCTATGCTACTCCCACGATGTACTTCGCCCATGTCCTGCGCCGCTTCGCGATGATGTTGCTGGTCGCCTTTCTGGCGATCAGCATCAACTTCGTCATTCCGCGGCTGATGCCCGGAGATCCGGTCGAGCAGCAGCTCAACCAGCTCGCCGCGACTTCCGGGGGGCAGATCGGCGACGTCAAGGCGATGGCGGATGTCTATCGCGCGCGCTTCGGGCTCGATCAGCCGCTGTGGCGGCAGTATCTCAACTACTGGGGCGACATCGCGCGCTTCGATCTCGGCTACTCGCTCGCGAATTATCCGGAGCGCGTGGGCGAGACGATCCGCGCGGCGCTGCCCTGGACGCTGTCGCTGCTCGGCATCGCGACGCTGATCAGCTTCGCGATCGGCACGCTGCTTGGCGGCGCGATGGTCTGGCCGTCGAGCCCGCGGATCCTGCGCTGGATCGGCATGCCCATCGTGATGCTCTCGGCGGTGCCGTATTTCCTGCTCGGCATCGTGTTGCTCTTCGCCTTCGCGATCCTGGTCAGGCTGTTCCCCGCCGGCGGCGCTTACCCCTTCAGCATGGTGCCGCGGCTGGATTGGCAGACGGCAAGCGCGATCCTGCACCATGCGACCTTGCCATCGCTGTCGATCGTGCTCGCGTCGATCGGCACCTGGGCGATCGCGATGCGCGGCATGCTGGTGAGCGTGCTCGGCGAGGATTACGTGACGCTCGCCGAGGCGAAGGGCCTGTCGCCACGCCGCATCTTCATCTGGTACGGAATGCGCAATGCGCTGCTGCCGCAGCTTACGCATCTGGCGCTCACGCTCAGTCATGTCGTCTCGGGCGCGATCCTCGTGGAGGTCATCTTCGCCTATCCCGGCATCGGCTACCGGCTCTACCAGGCGATCCATGCCAAGGACTACTTCGTCATTCAGGGGATCGTGTTGCTCCTCTCCGTGTCGATCGCCGTGACGATGTTCGTGATGGATCTGGTCTATCCGCTGATCGATCCGCGCATCACGCAGAGGCGGCGATGAAGCGCAACGCACTGCTCATCGCGGGAATTTCCCTGCTCGCCCTGATCGTGCTTGCCGGCCTGCTCGGCCCGCATTTGGTCGCACCCGAACTGGCCGACATCGGCGCCGTTCGCCCGCGCCGCCTGCCCTCCGCCGCGAACTGGCTGGGCACCGACACGCAAGGCCGGGACATCCTGGCGACGCTGATCCTCGCCACGCCGCAGACGCTGAAGATCGGATTGTTCGCCGGATTGATCGGACTCGCGATCGGGGTGCTGCTCGGACTCCTCGCCGGCTATTTCGGCGGCGCGGTCGACGGGCTCATCCGCGTCGCGACCGACGTGATGATGGCGATCCCCGGCATCGCCGTGCTCGTGCTCGTCGCCACCAATGTGCGCACGATGACGGTCGCGCTGATGGCGGTGATCGTCGCCGGATTGTCCTGGATGTATCCGGCGCGCGCGATCCGCGCGCAGACGATGTCGATGCGCGAGCGCGCCTATGTGGACATCGCGCAGCTCAACGGCATCGGCGGCGTGCGGCTCGTGGTCGTCGAGCTGCTGCCGAATCTGCTGCCCTATATCGCCGCCAGCTTCGTCACGGCGGTGAGCCACGCGATGCTGGCGACGGTCGGTTTGGAGGCGCTCGGCCTCGGGCCGCAGAACGAACTCACGCTGGGAATGATGATCTACTGGGCGCAATCCTATGGCGCGATCATCCGCGGCATGTGGTGGTGGTGGGCGCCGCCTGTCGCGATGATCGCGACGATCTTCCTGGCGCTGCTGATGATCTCGATCGGCATGGATCGTCTGGTCAACGTACGCCTGCGGGTCGACTCTTGACCGGCGCGGCGCTCGAGATCGAAGGGTTGAGCGTCGAGTTTCCGGTGTCCGGCGGCGTCGTGCGCGCGGTCGACGCTGTCAGCTTCAGCCTTCAGCCGGGCGAGAGGCTCGGCCTCGTCGGCGAGTCCGGCTCGGGCAAGTCGACGACGATCCTCGCGCTGCTGCGCATGATCCGACCGCCCGGACGCATCGTCGCCGGCGCGATCCGATTGGGTGGCCGCGATCTCCGCGCGCTCGACGATGCGGGGATGCGCGCGGCGCGCTTCGCCGACATCTCGCTCATCCCGCAGGGCGCGATGAATGCGCTGAACCCCGTGCTGCCGGTGCGCGCGCAGATCGAGGACGTGATGCGCGCGCACGGCATCGATTGCGACAGCGCGGAGATGGGGCGCCGCATCGCCGCATTGCTCGATGGCGTCGGACTCGACGCCGGGGTCGCCGACCTCTTCGCGCATCAGCTCAGCGGCGGCATGAAGCAACGCGTCTGCATCGCGATGAGCGTGGCGCTCGAACCCCAGGTGATCCTCGCCGACGAACCGACCAGCGCGCTCGACGTCATCGTGCAGAAGCAGGTGCTCTCCACGCTCGCCGCCGTGCAGGCGCGGATCGGCGCGGCGATCATCCTCGTTGGCCACGACATGGGGCTGATGGCGCAATTCGTGCACCGCGTCGGCGTGATGTATGCGGGTCGGCTCGTCGAGCTCGGCGCGGTCCGCGACATTTTCGCCGCGCCCCGTCATCCCTACACGCAGGCGCTGATTGCGAGCCTGCCGTCGCTGGCTCGGCGCGGAAGCTTCCGGGGAATTCCCGGCATCGCGCCGTCGCTGCTGACTCCGCCGTCGGGTTGCGCTTTCCATCCGCGCTGTCCGCACGCGATGGCGCGATGTCGCATCGAAGCGCCACGCGCGCGCGATCTCGGCGGCGGACATCGGGGCTCGTGTCATCTCCTCGACGAGGGCGTTCATGCCGCCCCTGCTTGAGGCGCGCGACATCCACGTCGCCTTTGGCGGCGGCTTCGGCGGCGGCAGGCGCAAACTCGCGTTGGCCGGAGTGTCCGTCGCGATTTCCAGCGCGCCGGCGACGACGACGGCTATCGTGGGCGAGAGCGGCAGCGGGAAGACGACGCTCGCGCGTCTGCTGCTCGGCCTGCGCGCGCCGAACTCGGGCAGCGTGGCCTATGACGGCATCGCGCTCGCTGGGATGACGCGCGCGCAGCACATGGCGTTTCGTCGCGCGGTGCAGGCGATCTTCCAGGACCCGTTCGACGTCTACAATCCGTTCTACCGCGTCGATCGCGCGCTGATGGCGCCGCTGCGACGCTTCGGTCTCGCGCCATCCCGATCGGTCGCCGATGAGCGCATCGACACCGCGCTCGAGGCCGTGGGATTGCGTCCATCCGAGACGCGCGGGCGCTATCCGCACCAGCTCAGCGGCGGGCAGCGCCAGCGCGTGATGATCGCGCGATCTCTGCTGCTGAGCCCGCGGATCATCCTCGCCGACGAGCCCGTCTCGATGGTCGATGCGTCGCTGCGCGCGACGATCCTGGAGACGCTGCATCGGCTCAAGACCGATCGCGGCATCTCGCTGATCTACGTGACGCACGACCTCGCCACCGCCTACCAGATCGCCGATCGCGTCATCGTCCTCTTTGCCGGCAGGATCGTCGAAGCGGGCGATGCGGAGCAGGTGATCAAGCATCCCAAGCATCCCTATACGCAGGCGCTGATCGCCGCGATCCCGGAACCCGATCCGTCGCATCCCTGGGGCCTCGGGCCGGGCGCGCCGCCTGCGCCCCGTGCCGATGGCGACGAGCATGGCGGCTGCGCCTACGCGTCACGCTGCCCGCTTGCGATGACAATGTGCCGCGCGCGAACACCGCCGCTGCACGCCATGGACGGGCGAGACATCGCCTGCTTCCGCTTCGAGGGGACGGCAACATGATCATCGACAGCCATTGTCACGCCTGGGCGCATTGGCCCTATGAACCACCGGTCCCCGACCCGCTATCGCGTGGCTCGATCGCGCAGCTGCTGTTCGAGATGGATCAGAACGGCGTCGATCGCGCGGTCATCATCTGCGCGGCGATCGCGCACAACCCGAACAACACCGCGTATGTGGTCGACGCCGCCAGATCCCTCGGCGGACGCATCGTGCCGTTCGCGGATATCGATTGCCGCTGGTCGTCGACCCATCACATTCCGGGCGCCGCGGCGCGGCTGCGCGATGCGGCTGAACGCTGGCAGCTCCGCGGCTTCACGCATTACCTCAACGAGGAGGCGGATCCCGCGTGGCTGCTCTCCCCGGATGGCCTGGAATTCTTCGCCGTGGCTGCGGAGCGCGGCTTGATCGCGAGCCTTGCCTGCGCCCATGCGCAGATGCCGGTGGTTCGCCAGCTTGCTCGGCGATTTCCCACGCTGCCGATCCTCTGCCATCACCTCGCGCGCGTGCGCGCGCCGCTCGGCTTCGAAGCCAGCGGCATCCGCGACGTCCTGGCCGCCGCGGCGGAACCCAACATCCACATCAAGCTTTCGGGCTTCGGCTATGCCAGCGACGCGGGCTGGAACTTCCCTTGCGCGGAGACGCTCTGGATCGCGCGCGCCATCTACGAGCATTTCGGCGCCGCGCGGTTGTGCTGGGGCTCGGACTCGCCGGTCTCGCGCCGCTACATGACCTATCGCCAGAGCCTGGAGATCGTGCGCGCGCATTGCGACTTCATCGCGCCGACGGACATGAAGCTCATCCTCGGCGGCACGATGGAAAGACTGCTCACATCCCCTCCTGTCGCGAAGCGATAGGGGTGGCAGCGCGCGCAAGCGCGTTGACGGGGAGGTTTCGTGGGACCTCCGCGCGCTCGAGGAACCTCCCCGGCCGCTACGCGGCCACCCCTATTCGCGTGCCGCGAACAGGAGGGGATGTGAATCACCCATCCTTGGCCAGCAGGAACATGCGCGCCAGCGGCTCGCGAACGGGGCGGCCGTCGCGCTGTTCGAGGATGTCGGCCATGTGGCGCTGCCAGCGTTGCGAGACGGGATTGTCGGGGATCGTGTCCATGCGGTGATCCTTGCGCCGCTCGATATGCGCGAACAGCAGATTGGACGGCGCGTGGAGATAGATCTCGTAGCGCAGGATGCCCGTGTCCAGCAGCATCGCGCGCATCTCCGGCCAGAGTTCGTCGTGGCGGCGCTCGTACTCGACGGCGGCGCCGGGCTTGAGATGAAGGACGAAGGCGATCGTCTCGATCTCGCTCATGGCATGCGCTCCCCTGCTGGAAATTCCACGGTCTCGCTGCGGCCGCCCGCTTTGGATGAGCGCAGCATCGCCGCGATGATCGAGACGGTCGCCGCACCGACTTCGCCAGGCGAGCAATTCTCGCCGCGGCCGCAGGCGAGATCGATCAGCGCCTCGATCGGGCCGTCGCAGCGATAGGCCCATTGGCCGGGTGCGATCGCAAGCATGCGATTCCTCCCGTCGTGCCGCCGCAGCTCGCAATGATCGCTGTCGAAGGCGATGTCGAGCACGCCCTCGTTGCCGGAGACGACGAGACGCAGATACGGGCGTTGACCCTCCGGCATCGCCGCGGCGCCGCTGAGGCTCGCCACCGCGCCGCCCTCGAAGAGCAGCGCGCCGGAATTGACGAGGTCGACGGGGCCGGGACCCCAGCAATGCGCGCTCACCGCGGCCGGCTTCAATCCGGTGAGCCACAACATCATCGCGAGCGAATGCGAGAGCTGGCCATAGGCGAAGCCGCCGCCATGCTCGGGCGCTTGCCATGTCGAATGATGGTCCGGCGGGAAGAACGTGGTCTTCCAACTCTGCAGTCCGACTTCGCCATCGAAGACCGCCCGCGTCGCAGTGATGAAACTGCAGAGGATGTGTTCGACGCGCCCGGCCGCGCCGTCGCGGATCATCCGCCGCACCTCGCTCACCCCGTCGAGATACTGATGCCCGTTGGCGATCAGCAGCTGCACGCCAGCCTGGCGCGCGCGCGCGACGAGATCCCAGGCCTCGGCGGCGACCAGCGTCATGGGCTTCTCGCAGAGCACATGCGCGCCGACGGCGATCGCATCGCGGGCCTGCGCATAGTGCAGGTGATGCGGTGTCGAGACCACGACGGCACGGGGCCGCCGCGCCAGCAGCGCATGGTAATCCTCGGATGCGAAGGCGAAGCCGAAATGCTCGCGCACGCGCTCGAGCTCCGCGGCGCCGAGCCGGCACACGCCATCGAGCCGCACATCCGCACGTCCGGCGAGCACCGGGATATGATTCTGCGCGCCGTACCAACCTGCGCCGATCACCGCGACAGGAACCGCATTGTCAGTCTTAGCCATGTCTCCTCCCCGAGCCGAATCGCTGCCGCGATCGGAGCATGCGCCACGTCATCGCGCCAGCTTGGCCATTGCGATCGATGGCGACGTGCGGCACGAAGGCGCCAGCCCAATCCCTCGCGCGGTGCCGCCCATGACTCGCCAGCTCCTGATCCTCACCGAGACGCTGCCCGAGCCAGGCATGCGCGTGCTGGCCGCGCGCGACGACATCGAGACGCGCATTCTCGCGGAACCCAGCGCCGCCGCCCTCGCCGCCGCGATCCCGGCGGCGGATGGCGTGATCATGGCGATGGAGCAGCCCGCGCTGACCGCTGATCTGATCGCACGCGCGACGCGGCTGCGCGTGGCCTGTCGCCTCGGCGCCGGCTACGACAATTTCGACGTCGCAGCGCTGACCGCGCGGCGCATTCCGCTGGCGACGACCGGCGGGACCAATGCGCCGACGGTGGCCGAGCAGGCGCTCTATCTGATGCTGGCCCTGGCCAAGCGCGGTCCGAGCCTCGATCGCGCCATCAAGGCCGGCGCCTGGCCGCGCGGCTTCGGCGGCGTCGAACTGCTGGCCAAGACCTGCGTGCTCGTCGGCTATGGCTTCATCGGGCGCGAGATCGCCCGGCGCGTCGCCGCGTTCGGCATGCGCCTGGTGGTCGTCGATCCCTTCGTGATGATCGATCCGTCCAGCGGCCTCCATGCCGAGCCGGATCTGATGCGCGCCTTGCCCCAGGCGGATTTTGTCGTGCTTGCCTGCGCGCTGAGCGACGCGACGCGCGGGTTGATCGGACCGCGCGCTTTGGCCGCGATGAAGCCCACGGCCTTCGTCGTCAATGTCGCGCGCGGCCCCGTGGTCGACGAAGGCGCGCTCGCGACCGCTCTGGAACAACGCCGCCTCGCCGGCGCCGGCCTCGATGTGCTTCAGATCGAGCCGCCGCTGCGCGACAACAGGCTGCTGCTGCGCGACGATGTCGTGCTGACGCCGCATACCGCCGCATATATCAGCGAGACATTCGATCGTGTCGCGATCGTCTGCGCGCAGAATGCGCTGGCCGGGCTCGATGGTCGCCTGGATCCAACGATGGTCGTCAACCGCAGCGTGCTCGGCGGCTAGGTTGCGGGCGCGACGGCCGGGCGTGGCTGCGCGGGCAACAGCAGGACGAACAGCGTCGTGCACACGGCGATCGCCGCCATCGCGCTCAACATCACGCCGAACCCCGCCGCTTTCACCGCGGGGCCGAGCAGCCAGATCGCGAGAGATGCGCCGGTGAAGGAGACCGCGAGCCTGATGCCGGTGACGCGCGAGCGCATGCGATCGTCGACATAGCGCACGATGATCGCGTCGGTGAACGGGATCGCACCGAACACCGACGCCATGTAGGCGATCGCGACCACGAACAATGCCCAGCCCTCGACCTTGGCCGCGAGCAGGAAAAGCGGAATCTGCAGCGCCACGACCGGCAGATAGATGTTCTTCAGCGGATAGCGATCGATCAGCTTGCCGACGATGAGCTGCGTGAACGACGCGATCGTGTAGACCACGGCAAGCAACGTCCCGATCATCGCCGGATCATCGACGATGCCGCGGAACCGTTCGGACAGCAGCTGCCCGGTGCCGTTGGTGGTGAAGTTGAAGATCAGGCTGCCGGACACCGCGGTGAGCGTCATGGCCAGGAAGATCCTCGCCATCACGCCGGGCGGCAGCTCGACGCTCCGGCCCTTGCGCTTGGCGGGCGCGATCTCCTCGCGCGGCACGAGCAGCATGAACATGATTCCGCACGCGATCGCGATCGCGCCGGGCACGACGAAGGCGGCGCGCCAGCCGACATGCTTGACCAGCAGCCCGGTGAGGATCGCCGCGAAGGCGATGCCGAGATTGCCGGCCAGTCCGTTGATGCCGATCGTGAAACCCGGGTTCACCGCCTTCTGCACGAGCATGGGAATTCCGACGGGGTGATAGATCGCGGCGAAGCAGCCCATCAGCGTCAGCGCCGCCGCGAGTTGCCATTTGTTCTGCGCGAGCGCGACCAGCAGCCCGGCAGCGCCGATGCCGAGGAAGAACACGATCATCATCGAGCGCCGCCCCCATTGGTCGCCGAGCTTGCCGGCCGGCAGCGAGCCGAGCCCGAACATCACGAAGGCGCCCATCGTGTAGGGCATCAGATCGTTCCACCCCATGCCCCACTCCGCCGCGATCGTCGCCACCGCGGTCGCGAAGATCAGCAGGAAGAGATGATCGATGGCGTGCCCGAGATTCAGCAGGAGCGCCAGGGGCGTGGTATTGCTCATTCCGGGCCGGCCTTTCGATCGACGAAGAGTCCGAGAATAGGCGAAGCCGGCCGACACGGTCACGCCATTCGCGAAACGATTCATCGCATCGCCGACACGGGCGCGGCATCATCGGGCCATCCTTCAGCCGAGTGCGCACCATGTCCGATATGCCAGACGAAGATGAACTGTCCCTCGCCGAGGAGCTCTTCCTCGATTTCGTCGACCCGGAGGAGCTGCCTGCCGAATCGATGCGCGCGGCCATCGCCAATTGGCCGATCTGCAGCGATTTCTTCATCGCGACGCTCCACCGCTACGTCGCCGGCGACCTGGATCCCGCCGATGACGGCGACGCCCTGCTGTTCCTGTTGCATCTCTTCGGCCAGATGCGCGAGGCGCGCGCCTATCGTCCGCTTCTCGAGCTGCTGACCCAGCCGATCGAGACGCTGGAATCCCTGCTTGGTGACTCGCTCGATGCGACGCTGGCGCAGATCCTCGCCGGCGTGTTCGATGGCGACCCGGGACCGCTCGAGGAGATCATTCTCGATCCCGGTGTCCACGAATACGCACGCTGGCCGGTCCTCGATGCCTATGGTGGTCTTGCGCATCTCCGGCAGATCGACAGGGAGCGCGCGGAACGGATCCTGTTCGATTTCGGCGAGATGGATCTGCCGCCTGAAGACGGCGCCTGGATTGGCTGGCTGCACGCCTGTGCCGCCATCGCGTCGCCGAATTTGCTGAGCTACGCGCGACAGATGGTGACCGACGGCAAGGCGGCGCCGCACGGCATCGGAGCCAGTGATTTCGAGGCCGATATCAGCGCCTGGCGCGACGATCCGGAGGGCGAGCTCAAATGGCTACGCCCGCTCGACGACGTCATCGACGAAATGTCGCGCTGGCACGGGTTCAGCGAGGCCGGCATCGCCGAACGCCGCAAGGCCGAGCATCTCGGCGGCTCAATCGGCCGGGAGACGCACGTGAATCCCCATCGCGATATCGGCCGCAACGATCCCTGCCCTTGCGGCAGCGGCAAGAAGTTCAAGAAATGCCACGGCGCGTGACGCGCAAGCGTCACGTGGCCGGTGGCGCGGCATGCTTCAGCGCATCGTCGATTGCCCGCGCCTTGAGGGCAGAGGGCCGCGCGCTGGTCACCGCCGGCCCCAGCCCGGCCGCCGGAAATGCATCCGCGAGATAGGCGGGCGACTTCATCGTCGTACCGTA
>Ga0163144_10006262_pt1 | contig 26320 bp, 21 predicted proteins | sample OliLak19BULKMAT1_FD_123175 | JGI IMG/M metagenome (GOLD analysis project Ga0163144, IMG submission 123175) | Freshwater microbial mat bacterial communities from Lake Vanda, McMurdo Dry Valleys, Antarctica - Oligotrophic Lake LV.19.BULKMAT1 | ecosystem: Environmental > Aquatic > Freshwater >...
CCGTGCTCGGATGACCAAGCAAGTCGTTCACCGCCTGGATGCCGAGCAGGCTGTGCAGCAAGCCGCTGTCGCGCACATAAACCTTGGGCGACTTCACCAGCCGCTTGCCGAGATTGGCGTGATAGGGCTCCAGGCGGCGCAGCAACTCCGGGTCGACTCGGATGCCCAAGGCCGGCAGGTCGGTCGCCAACAGGTGGCGGATGAAAGACTCGCGGCAGCCGCCCAGCCAGCGATTCGCGCTGCCGCAACAACCCAAACGATGCTGAGCCCAAGGGCAGGAAGCGGCCGGGCCGCCGGTCGGCGTCGATCTCGCCGCGCAACTCGCGGAACAACCCGCGGAACAACTCGGGCAGATATTGCACTTCATCCAGGACGACGAGGCGCTGCCGGTTGGCGGCCAGAAACAACTCGGGCTGCGCCAGGCGTTCGCGCGGCTGCGCGCGCTCCAGGTCCAACAGCAGCGATCCGGGGTGCCGCTGGGCGACGGCGAGCGCCAACGTCGATTTGACGACCTGACGCGGCCCGAGCAGCGCCACAGCCGGGCTCCAGCTCAGTGCGTGTTCAATTCGGGCGCCAGCCAGGCGATCAAACATCCTTGCGTTTTCAACTCACCGTGTCGCTGTTGCAAGGACATGATGAACGACCTCGTCAATCCACCTTGGCCCCGGCCGCCTTCACCACCTTGGCCCACTTGGCGGTCTCGGCGGCGATGAAGCGGGTGAACTCGGCGCTGGTCATGCCGCTGGGAATCGCGCCCTGGGCCTGCAACCGTTCCTTCAGCGCCGGGGAAGCCAGCGCCTTGGCGGTTTCCTGCTGGAGGCGGTTGACAATGTCGACCCGCGTCCCGGCCGGCGCCAGCAAACCAAACCAGGAGCTGGCCTCGAAGCCCTTCAAGGCCGGGCCGCCGACCTCTTCGATGGTCGGCAGGTCGGGCAAGGCCGATGAGCGCGTCGCACTGGTCACCGCCAGCGCCTTCAACTTGCCAGACTTGATGTGCGGCAGCGATGACGGCAGGTTGTCGTACATCAGGTCGGTGTTGCCACCCATCAAGTCGATCAGTGCCGGCCCTGAGCCGCCGTAGGGCAGGTGCAGCATGAAGGTGCCGGTCATCGACTTGAACATCTCGCCCGATAGGTGGATCGAGGTGCCGTTGCCGGAGCTGGCCATGTTCAGCTTGCCCGGATTGGCCTTGGCGTAGCGGATAAGGGCCGGCACCCCGTCGATGCCGTTCCTCTGCGCATTGGCCGGGTTCAGCACCAGCACGTTGGGCACCCCGGCGACCAGCGTGACCGGCACGAAGTCCTTGATGTGATCGAAGGGCATCCTGGCGTACAGCGACGCGTTGATGGCGTGCGTGCCCACCGTGCCCATCAGCAGGGTGTGGCCGTCGGGCGCGGCCTTGGCCACCTCGAGCGCACCGTTGTTGCCGCCGGCGCCGGGTCTGTTCTCGATCACGAAGGGCTGACCGAAGGCCTTCTGCAGCTCGGGCGCGAGCGCCCGGGCCAGGATGTCGGTGGTGCCACCGGCCGCGAACGGCACGACGATGCGCACCGCCTTGGTTGGCCACGCCGGCGTGGCGGCGGTCGACGGGGTTTGTGCCCAGGCCAGCACGGGCAGGCACAACAGGGTGGCGAGCAGGGGGCGGCGTGGCAAGGGCATGCGGGGCTCCAGGGGCAGGGCGGTGACCCGCAGTGTCGAGCATCGCGGTGACCAGGGTGGTCGGGGCATTCACGGTGGCGCCAACCCCTTCCAGGGTCAACACTCCGCCCTGACCTTCACAGGAGCCTGCACGATGCAACGTCGACACTTCCTGGCCGCTGCGGCGGCCCTGCCCCTGGTCAGCCACGCTCAAACCACGTGGCCAAGCCAGCCGGTCAAGTTGTTGATCGCCTTCCCAGCCGGCGGCCCGACCGACCTGACGATGCGCGTGCTGGCCGAGAACGCAGCCAAACTGATCGGCCAGGCCGTGGTGGTGGAGAACCGCCCCGGCGCCGGCGGCACGCTGCCCGCGCAAGCCCTGCAGCAGGCGCGGCCCGACGGTCACACCCTGGCGCAGATTCCGCTCGGGGTCTTTCGCCTGCCTTACACCACCAAGATCACCTGGGACCCGGTCAAGGACATCACCTACCTGCTCGGTATCACCGGTTACGCCTTCGGCGTGGTGGTGCCGAGCGAGTCCCCGATCAAGACCTGGGCCGACTTCGTCGCCTGGGCCAAGGCCAACCCCGGCAAGCTGGCCTACGGCTCCACCGGGGTGCTGACCAGCCCGCACTTGACGATGGAAGACATTGCGCTGCGTCTGGGCATCGAGCTCAACCACATCCCGTACAAGGGCAGTGCCGATCTGATGCAGTCGCTGCTGGGAGGCCAGCTGATGGCCGCAGCCGACTCCACCGGTTTTGCGCCGCATGTGGCCAGCGGCAAGCTGCGGGTGCTGTGCACCTGGGGTGAGCAGCGCCTGTCCAAGTTCCCCGACGTGCCTACCCTCAAGGAGCTGGGCCTGCCCATCGTGCAGGCGTCGCCCTACGGGCTGGGCGCCCCCAAGGGCATGGAGCCTGCCCTGGCCGCGCGCATTCACGACGCCTTCAAGGCGGCCATGGAAATGCCCAATCACGTCGAGGCCTTGGGACGCTACGACCAGCAATTGCTGCCGATGAACCCGCAGCAGTACAGCCGCTTTGCCGAAGAGACCTTCCGACGCGAGAAGGCCTTGGTCGAGCGGCTCGGCCTGGCCAAGCCGACCTGACGGGCTGAAGAAAAAAGATGGGGAGCGGGACGCTGGATCGCAGGCACTCGCTCTCATCGCGCCTGCAGCGCCCGCCCCCCTTTGGACGTCAACCGGTCCGGAACTGGATAGCGCTCAGCCGCGTTTGAAGCAAAAGCTCAGCTGGGCCGGCGCTCGCGCCGACTGCAAGACGCGCGGCGCCGTCGCCGGGGCTGCTCGCGCGGCCGCCGGGCGCACAGCGTTGTGCACGGTCTGGGTGTTGGGGGCTAGTTGGATCGACATGGCCTCATCTCCCTGGCTTGCTTGCGACGGCGGGTACCAGACGCTCGGCCCACGCCGACAGCAGGGCCGTCGACGGCCAGCGCCCGGCCGCGGTGTCTGACAGCCGCAACAGCGATGAAGCGCCGCCGCGGCAACGGGGTGCCGTGAGACGAGGGGCATTCGGGCGAGGGCTCATTGACGGCGTCTCCGCATTGGGCGCCTGACATGGCGCGCGCACGGAAACTCCATTGCAGCTTCTGTGCCGACGGTCGCGTGGGCACGCCTCCGTGCGCAATCTCACGCCCCAGCAGCACGCCGCCGGCAAGCCTCGGCGGCATTGGAACCGCGGGTTACAAAGGCGCCGGCCGTTGTCAGCGCAACCGCGTCAAGGCGTTGCTGCCGGCATCGGCCGGTAACCCCTCGGGATGGCCGCCAGCAGGCGCTGTGTGTAGGCCTCGCGCGGTGCGGCCAGGATCTGCTCGGCGCTGGCCTGCTCGACAACGATGCCTTCCTTCATCACCAGAACCTCGTCGCTGATGAAGCGCACCACCGCCAGATCGTGGCTGATGAAGATGTAGGCCAGGCCCAACTCGTCCTGCAAGTCCTTGAGCAGGTTGAGCACCTGGGCCTGCACCGAGACGTCTAGCGCCGACACTGCCTCGTCCAGCACCAGCACCTCCGGATTCAGGGTCAGCGCGCGGGCGATCGCGATGCGCTGGCGCTGGCCGCCGGAGAACTCGTGCGGGTACTTGCCGAAGGCCTTGTCGTCCAGGCCGACCTTGCCCAGCAAGGTGCGGGCGCGGCCTTCGCGCTCGGTGGTGTCGGCGCCGATGCCGTGGATGTCCATCGGCTCGAGCAGCGTCTGCCCGATCGTGAAGCGCGGGTTCAGGCTGGCGTAGGGGTTCTGGAACACCACCTGGATGCGCCGGCGCATCGGCTGGCGTTCCCGGTCCGTCAGGGTCAGCAGGTTCTTGCCGCCGAAGATCGCCTCGCCTGACATCGGCCCGGTGTTGGCCTCGTGCAGGCGCAGCAGCGACAAGCCCATCGTTGTCTTGCCCGAGCCCGACTCGCCCACCACGCCCAGGGTGTGGCCCTTGCGTAGTTGGAAGTTGACGTTCTGCACCGCCTTGAACTCGCGCCGGCCGAACAGCCCGTGCTTGATCCAGAAGCTCTTGTTCAGGGCCTTGACTTCGAGGACCACCGGCGCGTGCGGGTCCTTCGGCTTGGGCGCCTGCTGCGCTTGCCGGCCGGCGATGTGATCATCGATCACGGTCAGGCGCGCCGGGTTCTTGTCGAGCGCCGGCCGGCAGGCCAGCAGCGCCTGGGTGTAGGCGTCCTGCGGATCGGCGAATATCCGTTCCACCGGGCCCTGCTCGCGCAGGATGCCGTGGCGCATCACGAGCACCTGGTCGGCGATCTCGCCCACCACGCCGAGGTCGTGGCTGATGAACAACACGCTCATGCGGTGCTTGCGCTGGATCTCGGCGATCAGCTCCAGGATCTGGCGCTGGATCGTGGCATCCAGCGCTGTCGTCGGCTCGTCGGCAATCAGCAGCTTGGGCTCGCAGGCCAGGGCCATGGCGATCATGACGCGTTGTTGCTGGCCGCCTGACAACTCGTGCGGATAGGCCGCGAGACGCCGCCTGGGTTCGGGCATGCCGACCTCGACCAGGCACTGCTCCGCTCGCTCGAGTGCGGCGCGTCGGCTCATCTTCAAGTGCTTGATCAGCGGCTCGCAGAGCTGTGCGCCGACCGTGAACACCGGGTTCAGCGACTGCATCGGGTCCTGGAAGACGCAGGCGATCTCCTTGCCACGCAAGTGCTGCAACTCGGCCAGCGGGGTGTGCACGAGGTCCTTGCCCTGCCAAAGGATCTTGCCGCTGCGCTCGGCGTTGTCGGGCAACAGGTTCAGCACCGACATCGCGGTCACGCTCTTGCCGGAGCCCGACTCGCCGACCAGGGCGACCGTGGTGTTCTCGGCGATGTCGAAGGACACGCCCTTGACCGCCTCGGCGCGCTGCAGCACGCCGTTGACCTTGCCCATGCGGAAGGCCACGCGCAGGTCTTGAATGCTGAGCAATGTCATTCCAGGCCCCTCAGCTTCGGATCGAGCGCGTCGCGCAGCGCATCCGTCATGAGGGAAAACGCCGTTACGAACACAGCCATGAAAACCGTCGCAGCAACCAGCTGCCACCAATGGCCGAGGATCAACTCGCTTTGCGCCTCGGCCAGCATCGTGCCCCAGGAAACGTCGTCCACGCCGACGCCCAGGCCGAGATAGGACAGGATGACCTCGGCCTTGATGAAGCCGACCACCAGAATGCTCATGCGCACCAGCACCACATGGCTGACGTTGGGCAGGATGTGGGTGAACATGCGGCTCCAGACCGACGCGCCGATGGCTTCGGCCGAGCGCACGTACTCGCGGCTGCGGTGCTTGATGAACTCGGAACGCACCTGTCGGTACAGGCCCGACCAACCGGTCAGGCCCAGGATGAGCACCACGGTGCCGATGCCGCGTCCGAACACTGCCGCAAAGGCGAAGATCAGCAGGATGCCCGGGATGGCCTCGAAGACGTTGTAGAGCCACTCCAGGAAGTCGCCGACCTTGCCGCCGAAAAAGCCCGACAGCGCGCCCAGCAGGGTGCCGATCAGGGTGGCCACCAACGCAGCCATCACGCCGACGAAGACCGAGACCTGGGTGCCCTTGATGGCTTTGGACAGCACGTCGCGGCCGAAGCGGTCGCCGCCCATGGGCAGGGTCTCGGCCTTGATCACTTCTTCCGTCTTGAACTTGGCGGCGCGTTCGTCCCATTCCTTGTAGCGCGGCGCCAGCGGGTCGATGGCCGAGAGGTCCACGTTCGGGCCCTTGGGCACCTCGATGACGCCGATGGCCTCGGGCGGCCGCGGACCGACGAAGGTCGGCGGCGCATTGGCCACGCCGACTTCCTCCTGCCAGTTCTTGGCGACCAGGCCGGTGGCGGCAAACACGATCAACAGCAGGAAGGCGACCACGATGACGGCCGACGTGAGGCCGATCCGGTCCATCTTGAAACGGCGCCAGGCGGCGTGCCAGACGCCTTCGCTGCGTTCGACCGTCGCCGCCAGCGGGGCGTTGATGACGGCGGTCATGAGCAGCGCAGGGCCGCCCCGAGCCGGGCAGCCTCGCTCGGGGGGTTCATGCGAAGCAGGGTCGGGACCCTCACTTCAGCACCACGCGCGGATCGACCAGCTTGAAGCACAGATCGACGAGCAGGTTGATGATCATCGTGATCGCGGCCAGGTAGATCGTCACCGCCTGGATCACCGGGTAGTCGCTGCGGTTCACGGCCAGCAGGATCTCGCGCCCCAGGCCAGGGATCGAGAAGAAGACTTCGATCAGGAACGCTCCGACGAAGATCCCCGGCAACTGCAGGCCGATGTTGGTCAGGATGGGGATCATCGCGTTGCGCAGCACATGCTTGAACAGCACGGCGTTCTCGGTCAGGCCCTTGGCGCGCGCCGTGCGCACGTAGTCGTGGCCGAGTTCATCGAGGAAGAAGGTACGGTACAGGCGCGTCTGCGGCGCCAGGCCGACGAAGACCGCCAGCAGCACCGGCAGCGGCGCGTAGGTGACGAGGTTGGTCCAGACGCTGTCGCTCCAGCCCTGCACCGGGAACCAGCCGAGCTGGAAGCCGAACACGTACTGGCCGACGATGACGTAGACCAGGAAGCTGATCGACAGCGCGATCGTCGTGGCCACCATGATCGTGCGGTCGGTGAGCGAGCCGCGCCGGTAGGCGACCCACATCGCGATCGGCAGCGCCAGCAGCACGTCCAGGACCAGGATCGGGATCATCACCGTCAACGTCGCCGGCAGGCGGGTCATGAACAGGTTGGCCACCGACTCGTTGGTGGCCCAACTCTTGCCCCAGTCAAAGGTGACGATGCTCTTGAGGTAGATGCCGAGCTGCACGTACCAGGGCTGGTCCAGGCCGAGTTGCTGCGTGATGGCAGCGATCTGCTCGGCCGTCGCGTTCTGGCCGCCCAGGATCTCGGCCGGGTCGCCGCCGAAATACTTGAAGAGAAAGAACACCAACAGCACCGCGCCGAACAGGGTCGGCACCATCTGCCACAAGCGCTTGATGATGTAGGCGGCCATGTCAGTAGCGCCTGGCCGGACGCGCGCAGGAACGCCCCCCCTCGGGGGGTCGCGAGCGCAGCGGGTGGAAGGACTTCATTCGAGAATCCAAGCGACTTTTCGGGACGCGCGAGTGTAGAGCGCCCCTGGGCAAGGGTTCCCCCGCATTTGCCCACGGTCCGCCAGGGCAAGCGGTCTCGCTAGACTGCCCCCTTTCCCGCGCAGCCTCCGAGCCATGAACCCCACCCCGCTGCTGGCGCTGGCCACGAGCCTCGCGTTGGCCTGTGGCAGCCTTCTTGCGCAATCGACGCAGAGCGTCGCCGTTGCGCAGGCGGCCGCGCCGCTGAAGGTGCTCCGCTACGCCTTTCCGATTGCCGAAACCGGCTTCGACCCGGCGCAGATCAGCGACCTGTACTCGCGCACGGTGGCCGCCAACATCTTCGAAGCGCCGCTGACCTATGACTACCTGGCGCGGCCGGCCAAGGTCAAGCCGCAGACCGCGCAGGCCTTGCCCGACATCACGGACGACGGCAAACGCTTTGTCTTTCATATCCGGCCGGGCATCTACTTTGCCGACGACCCGGCGTTCAAGGGCCCCGATGGCCGTCAAGTTCGGCGCGAACTGACCGCGGCGGACTATGTCTACAGCTTGAAGCGCCACTACGACCCGAAGTACAAGAGCCCGAGCCTGTTTCAGCTCGAGAACGCGAAGGTGCTCGGCCTGTCGGAGCTGCGCAGGAAGACGATCGCCGACAAGGCGCCTTTCCCTTACGACACCGAGGTCGAAGGCCTGCGCGCGCTGGGACGCTACAGCTTCGAAGTGCGCCTGGCGCAGCCGTCGCCGCGCTTCTACTACCTGTTCGCCGAAGGCTCGGTGATGGGTGCGGTCGCGCGCGAGGTGATCGAGGCCTACCCGGACCAGGCCATGGCCCACCCGGTGGGCACCGGGCCGTTCCGCCTGGTCGATTGGAAGCGCAGCGCGAAGATCGTGCTCGAGCGCAACCCGAACTACCGCGACGACCCTTACGACGAGGTGCCGCCGGCCGGCGACAAGGACGGCGCAGCGATAGCGGCCCAGCTGCAGGGGCGAAAGCTGCCGCTGGTCGACCGCGTCGAGATCAGCATCATCGAGGAGGTGCAGCCGCGCTGGCTGACCTTCCTGAACGGGGAACACGACCTGGTGGACCGGCTGCCCAACGAGTTCGCGTCGGTCGCCATCCCGAACAACCAACTGGCACCGAACCTGGCCAGACGCGGCATCCGCATGGAGCGCGTGCCGCTGGTCGACGCCACCTTTTTCTACTTCGGCATGGAGAACCCGGTGGTGGGCGGCTACACGCCGGAGAAGGTGGCACTGCGCCGCGCGCTGGCGCTGGCCTACGACGTGCCGCGTGAAATCGCGACCGTGCGGCGCGGCCAGTCGGTCCCCGCGCAGGCGATGGTGCCGCCGATGCTGTCGGGCTACGACCCGGCCTTGAAGACCGAGATGAGCGACGTCGATCTGCCGCGCGCCAAGGCCCTGCTCGACCAGTTCGGCTATGTCGACCGCGACGGCGATGGCTGGCGCGACCAGCCCGACGGCAAGCCGCTGGTGCTCGAGTATTCGTCCCAGCCTGACCAGCTCTCGCGCCAGTTGCAGGAGGTGGTGAAGAAGTCCTTTGACCCCCTCGGCGTCAAAGTCGAGTTCAAGCTCGCCAAGTGGCCCGAGCAACTCAAGGCCAGCCGCGCCGGCAAACTGATGATGTGGGGCGTGGCCTGGGGCGGCGTCAACCCGGACGGCCAGTACTACCTCGACCTGCTCTACGGCCCGAACAAAGGCCAGGCCAACCACGCACGCTTCGACCTGCCGGCCCTGAATGCCCTGTTCGAGAAGCAAGCGGTGATGCCCGACGGCCCCGAGCGCGAGGCGGTGATGCGCCAGGCCAAGCTGCTGGCCGTGGCCTACATGCCCTACAAGGTCACCGGCCACCGCATCGCCACCGATTTGATGCAGCCTCAGCTCGTCGGCTACAAGCGCCATCCCTTCCTGCGCGATTGGTGGCGCTACGTGGACATCGACGTCTCGAAGAAAGTCGCCACACGATGAGCCCCCAGCCCTTCCTGGCCCTCGCCCTGGCGGTCCTGTCCGTCGCCGCCGCCGCGCAAACCGCACCGACGTCAAGCGCAGAGCGCAAGGTGCTGCACGTCTCCTTCCGCAGCGCCGAGTCGACCATCGATCCGGCCAAGGCCAGCGACTTGTACTCACGCACCATCACGCCGCACATCTTCGAGGCGCTCTACCAGTACGACCACCTGGCGCGGCCGATCAAGATCGAACCCCTCCTCGCTGACGGCATGCCGCAGGTCTCGGCCGACTTCCGCACCTGGACCATCACACTCAAGCGCGGCATCTACTTCCCGAGCGACCCGGCGTTCAAGGGCGTGCGGCGCGAGGTCACGGCGCAAGACTTCGTCTACCCCTACCAGCGCATCGCCGACCCGGCCAACAAGAGCCCGCTGTGGAGCTGGATCGACACCTACAAAATCCTCGGCCTGGCCGAGGTACGCAAGGCCGCCCTGGACAGCAAGAAGCCCTTCGACTACGACGCGCCGGTCGAGGGCTTGAAGGCACTCGATCGCTACACCCTGCAGATCAAGGTCGCCGAGCCGCGGCCGCGCCTGGTCTTCGGCATCCTGGCCGGCTCCGACCTGGTCGGCGCACAGGCGCGCGAAGTGGTCGAGTTCTATGGCGACCGGATCGATGCGCACCCGGTGGGCACCGGGCCCTTCAAATTGAAGCAGTGGCGGCGCAGTTCGCTGATCGTGCTCGAGCGCAATCCCGAGTACCGCGAACGCTTCTACGATGCGACGCCGGCCGCCGACGATGCCGAAGGCCAGGCCCTGCTGGCACGCTTCAAGGGCCGCAAACTGCCGATGATCGACGAGGTGCGCGTCACCATCGTGCCCGAGGAGCAACCGTTCTGGCTGTCCTTTCTCAACGAGCAGGTCGACATCCTGGCCACCAGCGCAGGCAGCCTGCCCGGCGGCTTCATTACGCAGGCGCTCCCCAACGGCAAGCTCGCACCCAACCTGGCCAAGCGCGGCATCCAGGCCCTGCGCCAGGTCAACTCCGACGCCGGCTTCGTGATGTTCAACATGGACGACCCGGTGGTCGGGGGCTACACGCCCGAGAAGATCGCCCTGCGCCGCGCGATCAGCCTGGCCTACGACAACGAGCGCGAGATCCGTATGGTGCGCAAGGGCCAGGCGGTGCCGGCGCAGTCGAACTTGGTGCCGAACACCACCGGCTACGACCCGGCCTACAAGAGCGAGATGAGCGAGTACAGCCCGGCACGCGCCAAGGCCCTGCTTGACCTGTTCGGCTACGTCGACCGCAATGGCGACGGTTGGCGCGAACAGCCCGACGGCAAGCCGCTCGAGATCCTGCGCTCGACCCAGCCTGAGCAGATCAACCGCGAGTTCGACACCTTGTGGCGCAAGAGCCTCGAGGCCGTCGGCATCCAGACCCGCTTCAAGGTGCAGTCCTTCGCCGAGAACCTGAAGGCCGGCCGCGCCGGCAACTTCCAGGTCTGGGGCCTGGCCGGCAGCGCTACCGACCCCGACGGCCAGGGCTCGCTGCAGCGCTTCGACTCGACCCAGGCCGGCGGCCAGAACATGGCGCGCTTCAAGAACCCGCGCTTCGACGAGATCTACAAGCAACTCTCGGCCCTGCCCGATGGTCCCGAGCGCGAGGCGCTGTTCCTCGAAGCGAAGAAGATCGGCGCGGTGTACATGCCCTACCGCGCGCTCAGCCACCGCATCTCGACCGACATCTGGCACCCCTGGGTCGTCGGCTACCGGCGGCCGCTGTTCTGGCAGGAGTGGTGGCACATGGTCGATATCGACCTGACGAAGAAGCCGGCGTCGTGATCCTCCGGCTCTGCGCTCTCCTGGCGGCTGCGCTGCTGGCGAGCGGGGCGCCTGCGAGCGACGGCCACCCGCCCAAGGTGCTGCCGACGCCGGAGGGCAAGCCCCTGAAGGTGCTTCGCCTGGCCTTTCGCACCGCGGAGACCGGCTTCGATCCGGCCAAGGTCAACGACATCTATTCGATTGCGGTCAACAGCCACATCTTCGAGGCGCTCTACGCCTACGACCACCTCGCGCGGCCGGCCAAGATCAAGCCGCGGCTGGCCGCGGGCATGCCCGAGGCATCGGCCGACTTCAAGACCTGGACCGTGCGCGTGCGTCCGGGCATCTACTTTCAAAACGATCCGGCCTTCAAGGGCCAGGCGCGCGAAGTCGTCGCGCAGGACTTCCTGTATGCCTTCCAGCGCATCGCCGACCCGGCCAACAAAAGCCCGAACTGGGGCGTGATCGACGCCAGCGCCGGCTTCGTCGGCCTGGCCGAAGTGCGCCGCGCCGCGCTCGATGCGAAGAAGCCCTTTGACTTTGACGCACCGGTCGAAGGTCTGAAGGCCATCGACCGCTACACCGTGCAATTCAAGTTGCGCGAGTCCCGGCCGCGTTTCCACCTGCTCCTCGCGTCGCCCGAGGTGTACGGCGCACAGGCGCGCGAGGTGGTCGAGTTCTACGGCGACGCCATCGCGCAGCACCCGGTCGGCACCGGGCCGTTCAGGTTGAAGCAGTGGCGACGCAGCTCGCTGATCGTGCTCGAGCGCAATCGGGACTACCGCGATGAGCGCTGGGACGCCGAGCCCGCGGCCGAAGATGCCGAAGGCCAGGCCCTGCTGGCGCGCCTGAAAGGACGCCGCGTGCCGCTGGTCGACGAGGTGCGCATCTCGATCATCGAAGAGGCGCAGCCCTACTGGCTCGCCTTCCTCAACGCCGAGATCGACACCGCGGTCTCGAAGACTGGCGCAGTGCCGGGGGAGTACGTGAACCAGGCGGCGCCCCACGGCCAGTTGGCCCCCAACCTGGTCAAGCGCGGCATCCGCATGGCGCGCCAGGCCAACCCCGACAGCGCCTATGTCTACTTCAACATGGAAGACCCGGTGGTCGGCGGCTACACACCCGAGAAGGTGGCGCTGCGGCGCGCGATCGCGTTGGCCACGAACCTCGACAAGCTGATCCGCATCGGCTACCGCGGCCAGGCGGTGCCGGCGCAGGGCCTGGTCACGCCGCATGCGAGCGGCTACGACCCCAAGCTCAAGACCGAAATGGGCGACTACGACCCGGCGCGCGCCAAGGCCCTGCTCGACATGTACGGCTACCTCGATCGCGACGGCGACGGCTGGCGCGAACAACCCGACGCCAAGGCGCTGGTGATCGACCGCGCGACGCAGGCCGACCAGATCAGCCGCGAGTTCGAATCGCTGTGGAAGAAGGATCTGGCGGCGATCGGCATCCGCAGCAAGACCAGCGTCGGCCAATGGCCCGAGCAATTGAAGCAGGCGCGCGCCGGCAAGCTGCAGGTCTGGGCCCTCGGCGGCTCGGCCAACAGCCCGGATGGCCTGGGCTCGCTGATGCGCCTGGACAGCACGCAGTGGGGCGGGCAGAACTTCGCACGTTTCAAGAACGCCGAGTTCGACGCCGTCTACCGGCAGTTGTCATCGCTGCCCGACGGGCCCGAGCGCGAGGCGCTGTTCCGCCGGGCTCAACTCATCGCAGCCGCCTACATGCCCTACAAGAACAACGTGCACCGCATCTCGACCGACATGTGGCACCCCTGGGTCGACGGTGTGCGCCGGCCGGTGTTCTGGCAGGACTGGTATCACATGGTCGACATCGACCCGGCAAAGAAGCCCAAGTGAAGCGGCGCGACCTGCTAGCCGCCGCCGGTCTCGGGCCCGCGGCCGTGCTGGCCCAGTCCCGCGCCGGCAAGCGCAAGGTGCTGCGCCTGCCGCTCGTCTCGCCCGAGACGACCTTCGACCCGGTTCAGACCAACAGCGACCAGAACACATCGACCGTCCTGTCCAACATCCTGGAGGCACCGCTCGGCTACGACTACCTCGCGCGCCCGGCGCGGCTGGTCACCACCACGGCGGCCTCGCTGCCAGAGGTCTCGGCCGACGGCAAGCAGTTCACGGTGCGCATCCGGCCCGGCATCTTGTTTGCCGACGACCCGGCCTTCAAGGGTGGCAAACGCGAGCTGACCGCCGCCGACTTCGTGTATGCGATCAAGCGTTTCTACGACCCCAAATACAACTCGAGCGACCTCTACGTTTTTGAATCGCTCAAGCTGCCGGGCCTGAGCGAACTGCGCGAACGCGCCACCCAGCAACGCAAGCGCTTCGATTACGACGCCGAGGTCGAAGGCGTGCGCACGCTCGACCGTTACACCTTTCGCGTCACCCTGGGGCTGTCCAACCCGCGCTTCATTTATGTGCTTGCCGACCCGGTCTTCAGCGGCGCAGTGGCACGCGAGGTGGTCGAGTTCTACGGCGACGAGATCGGCGCCCACCCGGTCGGCACTGGCGCGTTTCGCCTCAAGAGCTGGCGCCGCGGATCGCGCACCGTGCTCGAGCGCTCGCCCTCGTGGCGTGGCGCCGCCTATGAAGGCACGCCGGCCGACGAGCCGCTGGCGCGCGAGATCGCGGCCACCCTCACCGGTCGGGCGCTGCCTTTCGTCGACGAGATCGTGCTCGACGTGGTCGAGGAAGACCAACCGCGCTGGCTGACCTTCCTGAGCGGCGAGTACGCCTGGCTCGCGCTGCCCGGGCCGTACGCGACCGTTGCGGCGCCGAACGGCGAGCTCGCGCCGTATCTGGCCAAGAAGGGCGTGCGCCTGCAAAAGAGCCTGCGCCCGGACATGGGCATGACCTTCTTCTTCATGGAGCATCCGCTCGTCGGCGGCTACACAGCGCAGAAGGTGGCGCTGAGGCGCGCGATCGGCCTGGCGTTCGACGGCGACACCTACATCCGCCGCGTGCTCGGCGGTCTGGCGATCCCGGCGCAATCGACCATCGCTCCGTTCACGAGCGGCTACGACGCCGCCTACAAGAGCGAGATGAGCGACTTCGATCCGGGACGTGCCATGGCACTGCTCGACCTCTACGGCTATGTCGACCAGAACGGCGACGGCTGGCGCGAGCAGCCCGACGCAACGCCGCTGGTCCTGAAGCTGGCCACCCAGAGCGACCAGCGCTCGCGCACCGGCAATGAGTTGTGGAAGCGCTGCATGGACGCGGTCGGTATCCGGATCGAGTTCGAGATCGCGACCTGGCCCGAGCTGTTGAAGAGAAGCCGCGCCGGCACGTTGATGATGTGGGGCTACTCGTGGAGCGCATCCTCGCCCGACGGCGGCTTTTTTCTGGGCATCGCCTACGGCCCCAACGCCAGCGAAGCCAACGACCCGCGCTTTGCGCTGCCAGCCTTCGACCGCGTCTTCGAGCGCCAGCTGGTGCTGCCCGACGGTCCCGGGCGCGAGGCCGAGATGCGCCGCGCCAAGGACCTGCTCGTCGCTTACCTTCCGTTCAAGGTGCATGCGCACCGCATCGCGCTGGACCTCGTGCAGCCGGGCACCCGGCATTACTGGCGTCACCCCTTCATGCGTGACATCTGGCGCTTTGTCGATGTGCCTGCGGAATAGACCGCGCCCACTGCGCGTAACAACAGCGTGAGCGCCCCGCCCGCCTTCCGCCAGCAACTCGTCGCGGCCATCCCGCGCCTGCGCCGCTATGCCCGCTCGCTGGTGTTTGACGCTGCAGCAGCCGACGACATCGTGCAGACCGCGCTCGAGCGCGCGCTGGGCCACTGGCGCCAGTTCGACCCGCAACGCGACATCGTGTTGTGGCTGCTGTCGATCGCTCACAACGCCCACCTCGATGCACTGCGCCGCGGCCGTCGCCTCGATGTCTTGCCGCCCGAGCGCCTGACGGAAGTCCTCGACGCCCAGCAAACCCTGGGCGGCGATGTCGGCCTGCGCCTGGACCTGAACGCCGCGCTCGAGCGCCTCGTGCCCGACCAGCGCAGTGCCTTGCTGCTGGTGCTGGTCGAGCAGCTCAGCTATGCCGAAGCCGCCGTTGTGCTGCAAGTGCCGGCAGGCACCGTGATGTCGCGCGTCAGCCGGGCCCGCGTGGCGATGCGAGCCTGGCTCGATGGCGGCGCCGGCGGCGACATCCCGCGCAGCGCTGCCAAACCCGATTTGCGCCGCGTGGTCTAGCGCCACCCCAGGAACCCCCATGTCCCGCCCCGATGACTTCCGCGACACCGACCTCAGCGCCTGGCTCGACGGCGAGCTCGACGCCACGCGCCGCGCGCAAGTGGACGCCTGGCTGCGCGAGCAGCCCGAGGCCGCGACCCGCGTGCGCCTGTGGGCCGCCGACCGCGAGGCCTTGCGTGCGCGCCTGGACCCCGTGCTCGGCGAGCCGGTGCCCGCCAGCTTGATCCGCACCGTCTGGCAACACCGCGCCCACCCGCGCTGGGCCCAGGCCGCCATGGTGGCTGGGCTGCTGGTGGCCGGCGCCGTGGTGGGTGCCGGCGGCATGTGGCAATGGCAGGGCCAGCGCACGTCCAGCATGATCGCCGCCGCACGCGCCGCCGAGGCTGCCGGCACGCCGGCCGGCTGGATCCAGCGCGCCGCGCTGGCGCACAGCGTGTATGTGCCCGAGCCGCGCCACCCGATTGAAGTCAAGGCCCAGGAAGAACACCTGTCGCGCTGGCTTACCCGGCGCATCGACATCCCGGTGAAATTATTCGACCTGCGCGAGCAAGGCTTCGAGCTGATGGGCGGGCGCCTGCTGCCCGACGCTGGCGGAAAGAGCGCGCAACTGATGTACGAGAGCCTTGACCCGGTCACGCCCAAGCAACGCGTCACCGTCTACCTGCGCAAGCCCGACGCTGCCGCCCCGACCGCCTTCAGCTACCGCCAGCACGGCGAGCTGGGTCAGTTCTACTGGGTCGAAGCCGGCGCCGGCTACGCCCTGGTCGGCGCGCTGCCCAAAGAGCGGCTGTTGGCGCTGGCGCAGGCGATCTACAAGCAGCAGCCGGCGGCGCTGCCCGCCGCCAGCGCCGCATCGCGCTGAGACCGGCCCCGCGCCAACCCGGCCGGTGCGCTGGGGCGCCTGCCTAAAATGGGGGCGATGCCGCCTGCCACCCACGCTGCCGACGCGCCGCCCCGCAGCGCGGCGCAGCGCGTGGCCGCGGCTCAGCGCTTCGTTGTCGTCACCGTGCTCGGTTTCGCCTCGGGCCTGCCCCTGGCGCTGACCGGGCAGGCGATGCAGGCCTGGTTGTCGATGGAAGGGCTGGACGTGGCCACCATCGGCTTCCTCAGCCTGGTCGGCCTGCCCTACACCTTCAAGTTCCTCTGGGCGCCACTGATGGATCGCTTCGACCTGCCCTGGCTGGGGCGGCGGCGCGGCTGGCTGGTGGCCACGCAGCTGCTGCTGGCGCTGCTGCTGTTCTGGCTGGCAGGTGTGTCGCCCAAGGGCGCGACGCAGGCCTTTGCGCTGCTGGCCGTGGCGGTGGCCTTCATGTCGGCCTCGCAGGACGTGGTGATCGACGCCTACCGCACCGACCTGCTGGCGCCGCGCGAGCGCGGCCTGGGTGCGTCGCTGGCGGTCGGCGGCTACCGGCTGGCGATGATTCTGTCAGGCGGCATCGCGCTGATCTGGACCGACGCGCAGCAGGGCGGCGGCTGGGGCTGGCCCGACGTGTACCGCCTGATGGCCGGGCTGATGGTTGCGGCCGCGGTGGTCTCGGCCACGCTGCTGCCCAAGTTGGCGGCGCCGCCGGCAGAGCCGGCCACCGCCGTGGCGATCCGCCATGACCTGCTCGGTTTTCTGGCGGTAGTGGTCGCGGTCATCGTCGGCTACGCCTTCACCGACCAAGCCGTCGCTCCCACGGTGCGCAGCCTGATGGCACCGCTCTGGCAAGGCAGTGCGCTCAGCGTCAGCCTGCAGGGACGCTGGGCCGACCTGGTGTCGCTGCTGCTGGGCATCGGCATCACGCTGCCGCTGGCCGCCTGGGCCGCGCGGCGGGCCCGTTTCGAGACCCTGCTGTCGGGGCTGTCCAACTACTTCAGCCAACCTGGGGCGGCGGCCTTCCTGCTCTTCATCGTGCTCTACAAGCTCGGCGACGCCTTCGCCGGCTCGCTGATGACGCCCTTCCTGCTCAAGAGCATGGCCTTCAGCCCGGCCGAGGTGGGCGTGGTCAACAAGGTCATCGGCCTGTGGCTGACGATCGGTGGCGCCCTGCTCGGCGGCGCGGTGATGTTGAAGCTCGGCCTGTGGCGCGCGCTGCTGCTGTTCGGCGTGCTGCAGATGGCCAGCAACCTGGGCTTCTGGTGGCTGGCGGTGAGCGGCAAAGGACTGATGCCTGGCCTGACGATCCCGGCCTTCGACTGGGTCATCGTCAAGCTGGCGGCACCCACGCCGGTCGACGGCGGCCTGTTGATGGTGATTGCGTTCGAGAACCTCTCGGGCGGCATGGGCACGGCGGCCTTCCTGGCCTTCCTGATGAGCCTGTGCAACCAGCGCTTCACAGCCACCCAGTTCGCCCTGCTGTCGGCGTTTGCCTCGGTCGGCCGGGTCTGGGTCGGGCCACTGGCGGGCGTGCTGGCCGAAAGCATTGGCTGGCCGGCGTTCTTCGTCGTGTCTACCGTGGCAGCCTTGCCAGCGTTGGTCATGCTCTGGTGGCTGCGCGCGAGCGTGCGCGCGCTCGAAGCTTGAAGTTTTCAGGGAGACCCGCCGATGGCCGCACCCGACTTTCATACCGACGCAGTGTTGCCGCCGCCTTATCGCGTCGCCTGCTTGTGCGCCCTGCACTCTCGGCGCCTGTTTGGCACAAGCTTGCTGGCCGCCGGCGCCGCCTCGGCGCTGCCGGCCATGGCGCAACAGCCCCAGCCGTCCGACATCGGCGTGCGTAGCGATGTCGGCAAGGAGAGCCGCTTCACCAAGCTGGTGCCGGCCGAGCAGGTCGAGCAGGCCGCCGCGCAGCAGTACGCCCAGATGATGCGCGGGGCAGCCGACCAGCGCGCCCTGGGCCCGGACAAGCACCCGCAGGTGCTGCGCCTGCGCGCCATCGCCCAACGCATCATTCCCTACACCGAGCCCTGGAACCCGCGCGCCAAACAGTGGCGCTGGGAAGTCAATCTGCTCGGCGGCAAGGAGATCAACGCCTTCTGCATGCCGGGCGGCAAGATCGCCTTCTATTTCGGCATCCTGTCGCAACTGCAACTCAGCGACGGCGAGGTCGCGGCGATCATGGGCCACGAAGTCGCGCATGCGCTGCGCGAGCACGCCCGCGAGCGCATGGGCAAGACGGCGGCCACGCGCATCGGCGCCTCGGTGCTGTCGGCCTTTCTCGGTCTGGGCGGCACCGGCGACGCCCTGCTCAACATGGGCGGGCAGTTGTTGACGCTCAAGTTCAGCCGCGAAGACGAGAGCGAGGCCGACATCGTCGGCATGGAGCTCGCCGCCCGCGCCGGCTACGACCCGCAGGCCGGCGTCACGCTGTGGCAGAAAATGCTTGCCGTCGGCAAGAACGCGCCGCCCCAGTTCATGTCGACCCACCCGAGCGGTGCGACGCGGATTCAGGATATCCAGGGCAAGTTGCCGAAGGTGACGCCGATCTTCGCCGCTGCCGACAAACCACCGCGGAGTTTCGGGCCGCCGCCGAAAACGGCGGCGGCGAGCGCGCCGGCGTGAGTCGGCGGCGGACCTCGCGTCGCGTCAAAGCTTGAAGTCGTAGTCGATCACCAGCGGCGCGTGGTCGGAGAAACGCGGGTCGAGCACGATCTGCTCACGCCGGGCGGTGGCGGCGAAGCCCGGCGTGGCCAGGTGGTAGTCCAGGCGCCAGCCGACGTTCTTGGCCCAGGCCTGGCCGCGTTGGCTCCACCAGGTGTACTGCTCGGGCTGTTGGTTCAGGGTTCGGAACACGTCCACCAGGCCGGCCTTGTCGAACAGCTTGGTCAGCCAGGCCCTTTCTTCGGGCGTGAAGCCGCTGTTCTTCTGGTTGCTCTTCCAGTTCTTGAGGTCGATCTCCCGGTGGGCGATGTTGATGTCGCCGACCAGCACGAACTCGCGCTCGGCCTTGAGCTTGACCAGGTGCGGGTACATCCTGGCCAGGAAGCGGAACTTGGCCGCCTGCCGCTCCTCGCCCGACGAACCGCTCGGAAAGTAGCAACTGATGACGCTGAACTTGCGCTTTGCGCCGTCGTAGCGCGTCTCGACGTAGCGGCCTTCGGCATCGAACTCCTTGGAGCCGAAGCCGATGAGCACCGCACTGGGCGCTTTGCGGGTGTAAAGGGCGACGCCGGCGTAGCCCTTCTTCTGGGCAAAGTGGAAGTGTCCGTCGAGGCCGCCCACGCGGTCGAAGCGGTCGTCGACATGCTCGCGCTGGGCCTTGAGCTCCTGCACGCCCATACAATCTGCGCCGATCCGTTCGGCCCACTCGATGAAGCCCTTGCTGGCCGCAGACCGGATGCCGTTGACGTTCAGGGTCACAAGGCGAAACATGGTGGCGCTCACTCGAAGATTGACAGGCCGATGAAAGCTGCCCCCACCGCCGACATGCTGGCGCTCGAGTTCGTGCAGTTCGCAGTCGAGGCCGGGGTCTTGCGGTTCGGCGAATTCAAGACCAAGGCCGGGCGGCTCTCGCCCTACTTCTTCAATGCCGGCCTGTTCGACGACGGCGCCAAACTCGGCCGCGTGGCGCAATTCTATGCACGCCGCCTGATCGCCTCGGGTCTCGAGTTCGACATGCTGTTCGGCCCGGCCTACAAGGGCATCCCGCTGGCCGCCGCGATGGCCATCGAGCTGGCGCGTCTGGGGCGCAATGTGCCCTTCGCCTACAACCGCAAAGAAGCCAAGGATCACGGCGAGGGCGGCACGCTGGTCGGTGCAGCGTTGCGCGGGCGGGTCGTGATCGTTGACGATGTGGTGTCGGCCGGCACCTCGGTGCGCGAGTCGATCGCCCTGATCCGGGGCGCTGGCGCGCAGCCAGTGGGGGTGGCCATCGCGCTCGACCGCCAGGAACGAGGGGCCGCTAACGGCGTCGAGCAATCCCAGTCGGCAGTGCAGTACATCACGTCGCAGCTCGATCTGCGAGTGGTCTCGATTGCGACCCTGGCCGACCTGTTGCAGTATCTGGCCGCCTCCGATGACGCCGCGTTGGCAGGTTTTCGGCAGGCTGTGTCAGCCTACCGCGAGCGCTACGGCGTTGATTGAGCTGTTTGCATTGTTCTCCACCGCACCCACCCCATGACCCACCCCACCGCATTGTTCGAGCACCGCCTGCTGGCCGGCCTTCTCTGCCTTGGCGCGGCCAGCGCTGCGTTGGCACAGCAAAGCTCGGGTCAGGTGTTCACCTGCGTGGCCGGCAGCGGCCGCACCCTGACATCCGACCGCCTGATCGGCGAGTGCATGGACCGCGAGCAGCGCGTGCTCGCGCGCGACGGCACGCTGCTGCGCGTCGTGCCGCCTTCCCTGACGGCCGACGAGCGTGCCGCGAAGGAGGCGCGCGAGCAGCGTGCCGCGGCCGAACTGAACGCCAAGGCCGAGGCCGCCAAGCGCGACCGCAGCCTGCTGCAGCGCTACCCCAACGCAGACACCCATCAGAGAGCCCGCGACGCTGCACTGGCCGACTTGCGCACCTCGATGCAGCTGTCTGACAAGCGCCAGGCCGAGTTGGTCATCGAACGCAAACCCCTGCTCGATGAGGCAGAGTTCTACAAGGGCAAGGCCCTGCCGCCCAAGCTGCGCCAACAGTTGGACGCGAATGAGGCCGCCGCGGCCGCGCAGCGCGACGCCCAGGTGAATCAGAAGGCCGAGCTGCAGCGCGTCACGGGGCTGTTCGACAGCGAGCTGGCGCGCTTGAAGCGGCTTTGGGCCGGCGCCGCACCGGGCTCGATCGGCCTGGCGGGGGACGAAGCCGCCAGCGCTGCAGCCGCCAAGCCGACGGCCAAGATAGCCCCCGCGCGCGGCAAGTAGCTCAGCCGAGCTTGTTCTTCAGCAGCTCGCTGGCCTGGGCCGGGTTGGCCTTGCCCTGACTGGCCTTCATGACCTGACCGACCAAGGCATTGAAGGCCTTGTCCTTGCCGGCGCGGTACTCGTCGACCGACTTGGCATTCGCGGCAATGACCGTGGCGACGATGGCTTCCAGGGCCCCGTTGTCGCTCATCTGGCGCAGACCCTGGGCGTCGATGACGGCATCGACGTCGCTGGCGCCCTCGCTCCACAACTGGTCGAAGGCCTTGCGCGCACCACTGTTCGACAGCGTGCCGTCACTGATGCGCGTGATGAGCCCGGCCAGCGTGGCCGGCGCCATGGGCGCGGCCTCGATGGCGGCGTTGGCGGCGTTCAGGCGCTTGGCGACCTCGCCCATCAGCCAATTGGCCACCCGCTTGGGCTGGCCGCAGGCATCGCGCGCGGCCTCGTAATAACGCGCAAAGGCGGGGCTCTGGGCCATCGTCGCTGCGTCGTAGGCGGCCAAGCCGTCGTCGCGCTCGAAGCGCGCGGCCATCGCGCCCGGCAGTTCGGGCATCGCGGCACGGACGCGCTCGATCCACGCCGGCGCGATCACCAGCGGCGGCAGGTCGGGATCGGGAAAGTAACGGTAGTCCTGCGCGTCTTCCTTGCTGCGCATGGCGCGCGTCTCGCCGCTGTCTGGGTCGAACAGCACGGTGGCTTGGGCAATCTTCAAGCCGTCCTCGAGGCGGTCGATCTGCCACTGCACTTCGAAGTCGATCGCCTGCTGCATGAACTTGAAGCTGTTCAGGTTCTTGATCTCGCGCCGGGTGCCGAAGGGCTGCCCGGGGCGGCGCACCGACACGTTGGCGTCGCAACGGAAACTGCCCTCCTGCATGTTGCCGTCGCAAATGCCGAGCCAGACCACCAGGGTGTGCAGCGCCTTGGCGTAGGCCACCGCCTCGGCCGAGGAGCGCATGTCGGGTTCGGTGACGATCTCCAGCAGTGGCGTGCCAGCGCGGTTCAGATCGATGCCGGTCTGGCCCTGGTAGTCCTCGTGCAGGCTCTTGCCAGCGTCTTCCTCGAGGTGCGCGCGCGTCAGATACACCACCGTCTTTTGCGTGCCGACGACGATGTCGAGGTGGCCGCCCTGGACCACCGGCGTCTCGTACTGACTGATCTGGTAGCCCTTGGGCAGATCGGGGTAGAAGTAGTTCTTGCGCGCGAAGATCGATTGCGGCGCGACCTTGGCGCCGACCGCCAGGCCGAAGCAGATCGCCCGCTCGACCGCGCCGCGGTTCATCACCGGCAAGGTGCCGGGCAGGGCCAGATCGACAGCACAGGCCTGCGTGTTCGGGGCGGCACCGAAGGCCGTGCTGGCGCCGCTGAAGATCTTGCTGGCGGTGGACAGTTGGGCGTGGGTTTCCAGGCCGATCACGACCTCGTAGCCGCGGGTCAGGGCGGGCGCGCTCACTGCGCAGCCTCCGGGGCGCGGGCATGGAAGTCCGTCGCCTGCTGAAACGCGTGGGCGGCTTGCAGCAGGGCACCTTCGGCGAAGTAGTTGCCGATCAATTGCAGGCCCACCGGCATGCCACCTTCACCGAAGCCGGCCGGAATGCTCATGCCCGGCAGGCCCGCCAGGCTGGCCGGCAGGGTGAAGATGTCGGCCAGGTAGGCCGCCACCGGGTCATCGTCTTGCGCCCCGAGCTTCCAGGCCACGCTGGGCGCGACCGGACCGGCGATCACATCGCACTGGCTGAAGCACTGCTGGAAGTCGTCGGCAATCATGCGACGCAGTTTTTGCGCCTGCAGGTAGTAGGCGTCGTAGTACCCGTGCGAGAGCACGTAAGTGCCGATCATGATGCGGCGCTTGACCTCGGCGCCGAATCCTTCGCTGCGGGTCTTGCGGTACATGTCAGCCAGGTCGGCGTACCGCTCGGCGCGGTGGCCGAACTTGACGCCATCGAAACGCGACAGATTGGAGCTCGCCTCGGCCGGCGCGATGATGTAGTACACCGGGATCGACAACTCGGTGCGCGGCAGGCTGACATCGACCAGGATCGCGCCAAGGCGCTCGAACTCGGCCAGCGCAGCACGCAGCGCGGTGTTGACGTCGCTGTCGAGGGCGGCGGGGAAAAACTCGCGCGGCAGCCCGATACGCAGACCGGCCAGGGGGCGCAACGCCGTCGCACCGGCGCTTTGCGCCAGCATCATCGCGTGGAAGTCCTGCGGCGGCCGCTCGGCGCTGGTCGCGTCACGGGCATCGAAGCCGCTCATGGCGGAGAGCAGCAAGGCGCAGTCCTCGGCCGAGCGGGCCAGCGGGCCGGCTTGGTCGAGGCTGGAAGCAAACGCCACCATGCCCCAGCGCGAACACACCCCGTAGGTGGGCTTGATGCCGGTGATGCCGGAAAAGCTCGCTGGCTGGCGGATCGAGCCGCCGGTGTCGGTGCCCGTGGCACCCGGCAGCAGGCGGGCGGCCACCGCGGCGGCCGAGCCGCCCGACGAGCCCCCCGGCACCCGCGCGCTGTCCCAGGGATTGCGCACCGGACCGTAGGCCGAGTTTTCGTTGGCCGAGCCCATCGCGAACTCGTCGCAGTTGAGCTTGCCCAGGCTGATCGTGCCCGCCGCGGCCAGCCGAGCCACCACCGTGGCGTCGAACGGGCTGGCATAGCCGGCCAGCATCTTGGAGCCCGCGGTACTGGGCATGCCGGTGGTGACGAAGATGTCCTTGTGGGCGATCGGCACGCCGGCCAGCGGGCCGAGCGGGTCACCGGCAGCGCGGCGAGCATCGATGGCGCAGGCCTGCGCCCGCGCCGTGTCGGCAGCCACGTGCAGGAAGGCGCCGAGCCGGCCGTGCGCAGCAATGCGCGCCAGTTGGTGCTCGACGATCTCAGCACTCGAGACCTGGCGTGCCGCCAGCGCCCGTCCGAGCGCAGCCACGCCCATGTCATGCAAGGCCGGCGTCATTCGATGACCTTGGGCACCAGAAACAAGCCGTCTTCGACCACCGGCGCGTTGGCCTGGTTGCGCGCGCGATCGTCGCCTTCGCTGACGACATCGTCGCGCAGCCGCAGCGCCACGGCCTGCAGGGCCGACAACGGCGTATACAGCGGCTCGACGCCGCGGGTGTCGACGGCACTCATTTGCTCGACGATGCGAAAGAAGCCGTTCAACTGACCGAGCATCGCGTTCTGCTCGTCGGTGCGCAACTCCAGGCGCGCCAGGTGCGCGATGCGGCTGACGTCTTGCAGGGTCAGGGGCATGGGCAATCGATCAAGGAAAGGCTCACAAAAGAGGCTGCAAAAAGGCGCTTCTGCGGTGCTTTTCAGCGGCCTCGACGCAGGGGGATCAGTTATTATCGCTGCCCATCAGAGACCCCCCAGTGCTGCTCGGCACGGGGGGTTTCATTGCAAGAGCGGTCGCACCTGTCACCAAACGCTTTTTCTCGCCCCTCCTTCCGCCCCACCAAGCCACCATGTTCGGATCCCTGCGCCGCTACTTCTCCACCGACCTGGCCATCGACCTCGGCACCGCCAACACCCTGATTTACGTTCGCGGCAAAGGCATCGTGCTCGACGAGCCCTCGGTGGTCGCCATCCGCCACGAAGGCGGCCCGAATGGCAAGAAGACCATTCAGGCCGTCGGCGCCGAAGCCAAGGCGATGCTCGGCAAGGTGCCCGGCAACATCGAAGCCATCCGGCCGATGAAGGACGGCGTGATCGCCGACTTCACCGTCACCGAGCAGATGTTGAAGCAGTTCATCAAGATGGTGCACCCGCGCTCGATGATGCGGCCGAGCCCGCGCATCATCGTCTGCGTCCCTTGCGGTTCCACCCAGGTCGAGCGCCGGGCGATCCGCGAGTCGGCTCTGGGCGCGGGCGCATCCGAGGTATTCCTGATCGAGGAGCCGATGGCCGCAGCGATCGGTGCTGGCCTGCCGGTCAGCGAGGCCAGCGGCTCGATGGTCGTCGACGTCGGGGGCGGCACCACCGAGGTCGGCGTGATCTCGCTCGGCGGCATGGTCTACAAGGGCTCGGTGCGGGTGGGTGGCGACAAGTTCGACGAAGCCATCATCAACTACATCCGGCGCAACTACGGCATGCTGATCGGCGAGCCCACCGCCGAAGCCATCAAGAAGAACATCGGCAGCGCCTTCCCCGGCTCCGAGGTCAAGGAGATGGAAGTCAAGGGCCGCAACCTCAGTGAAGGCGTGCCGCGCAGTTTCACGATCAGCAGCAACGAGATCCTCGAAGCCCTGACCGACCCGCTCAACCAGATCGTCTCCAGCGTCAAGAACGCGCTGGAGCAAACCCCGCCCGAACTCGGCGCCGACATCGCCGAGCGCGGCATGATGCTCACTGGCGGCGGCGCCCTCCTGCGCGACCTCGACCGCCTGCTGGCCGAGGAAACCGGCCTGCCGGTGCTGGTGGCCGAAGACCCGCTGACCTGCGTCGTGCGCGGTTGCGGCATGGCCCTGGAGCGCATGGAGCGGCTGGGTTCGATCTTCACCAGCGAATAAGTGGCAACGTTGATGGACAGGCCGGCACGTTCCAGACGTGGCCGGCCTTTGCTTTTCTAGACCCTCAAGCCCATGCTCGGCACCATCGACCGCACGCCGCCGCCCTTCTTCCGCCAGGGCTACTCTGCGCAGACCAAGCTGGTCTTCTGCGCGGCGCTGGCCCTGTTCCTGATGGTGGCAGACACCCGGCTGGCGCTGGTGGCGCCGCTGCGCATCGGCCTGGCGACCTTGCTGGCCTACCCGCAGCGCGCCCTGATGGTGCCGGTCGAGATCGTCAGCGGCGGCAGTGACTACCTGCGCGGCCTGAGCAAGGCCTTGCAGGCCGAGGATGCCGCGCGCCAGCAACTGGCGCTGCAAGCCGAGCGCGTTGCGCTGGCCGAGCGCCTGGCCAGCGAGAACGGCCGCCTGCGCGCGCTGCTGGGGCTGGCCCCGGCCCTGGCGGTCCGCAGCCAGGCCGCCGAAGTCCTGTACGAAGCAGCCGACCCGTACTCACGCAAGTTGTTCATCAACCGCGGCGCCACCCAGGGGCTGGTGGTGGGCTCACCGGTCGTCAACGAGGCCGGCGTGCTCGGCCAAGTGACGCGGCTGTACCCGCTCTCGGCGGAGGTCACGCTGCTGACCGACAAGGACGCGGCGATCCCGATCCTCAACAGCCGCACGCAACAGCGCGGCGCGGCCTACGGCGGTTTGGCCAAGGGCAGCGCGATGGAGCTGCGCTTTGTCGCCGCGAACGCGGATGTGGCGGTGGGCGACATCCTGCACACGTCGGGGGTCGACGGCGTCTATCCGGCGGGGCTGGCCGTGGCCAAGGTGCTGAGCGTGGAGCGCCAGGCCGAAGGCGGCTTCGCGCG
>Ga0163144_10006264_pt1 | contig 26316 bp, 21 predicted proteins | sample OliLak19BULKMAT1_FD_123175 | JGI IMG/M metagenome (GOLD analysis project Ga0163144, IMG submission 123175) | Freshwater microbial mat bacterial communities from Lake Vanda, McMurdo Dry Valleys, Antarctica - Oligotrophic Lake LV.19.BULKMAT1 | ecosystem: Environmental > Aquatic > Freshwater >...
AGTCGTTCGCCGTGGAGCCGCGGTTGCAGATCGCGAGGTTGGAAATGTATAACTTCGCGGAAGGCATCACGCTTGGCGCGCTGCTGGGCGATATGATTCCTGAAGCGCGGCAACTGGCGATGGATTTGGCGGGAAAGCTGATCCGCGAGCATCAACTGGCGGACGGGCATTTCGTGACACGGGTTTTTCGGGGCGGGCTGCGGCATACGTTTCCTTTCCTGCGCTGGCCGCAGGCGCAGTTGTTCTACGCGCTGACGAATCTTCTTAAATAATCCGGAAGCAGATGTTGGATCATGCCATATCAAATAACCGATGAATCGTGACGCGAGGAAGAATCGCCGGCTTGGTGGAATGCTGGCGAAACGCTCGCTGTGGTTGCCGACTCGGAGAGGGTGGCTCGTCTTGTTATTATTGAGCGGGTTGGCGGGTTACGGATTCGTGATGGGAATTCACCCGTTTCTTGCCGTCGAGGCCCCGGTTCCAGCGCGGGTGATGGTGGTGGAGGGGTGGCTTCCGATGTCGGCGCTTCAAGCCGCCGCCGATCGTTTTCGATCAGGAGGATACGAGATGCTTTGCACGGTAGGTGGGCCACATTCAGACGAGGATCGAAACAACCCGAGAAATCAGGCGGAGGTCGTCGCCGAACAATTTCTGGAGATGGGGCTTCCTCCCGCGCAGGTTTACGTGGTTCCATCAGGTGATCCAATGCGCGATCGAACTTACACCAGTGCCAAAGTGCTTCGCGGCTGGTTTTTGGAACGCGGTGGATTGCCAGCGGGCTTGAATGTGGTGACGGAGGGTGCACACAGTCGGCGGTCCCGGCTGCTCTTCGAGAAGGCCTTCGGGAGCAAGGTGGCGGTGGGGGTGATTTCCATTCCTTACAGCAATTTCGATGCAAAGCAGTGGTGGCGCTACAGTGAAGGGGTGAGGGAAGTGCTGGGCGAGGGATTGGCATATCTTTATGCACGGCTGCTTTTCTGGCCGGATTGATGGCGACCGCTGATTCTATCCGATGAATTGACAAGGACGACGAAGACATGGAGGGTCTGCTCCTCCTCAACGAACCTCAGCGATCAAACGATCCAGGACGAGCCTCCGACCCCCCGCGATCCCGTAATCGCCAATCTTATTAAATTTCATTAAACCAACGGCGGTCGATTCAGTATCGGCCCCCAGCTTTTAGCCCCTCCACCACCTCTTATGAAAACCGCCATTATCGGGCTCGGCTATGTCGGGCTGCCTCTGTCCCTGCAATTCGCGCGCTCCGGAGCGGAGGTGCTTGGACTCGACGTCGATGCCTCGAAGATCGAGGCGATCCACGCCGGTCGCAGTTACATCCATCATATTCCTGGTGAGGACATCAAGTCCCTTGTTGAAAGTGGGAAGTTCTCGGCCACGACCGACTTCTCACGGGTGTCCGAAGTGGGCGCGGTGATCATTTGCGTGCCGACACCGTTGAGCCAGAACCGCGAGCCGGACATCTCCTATGTGTTGAAATCCGGTGAGGCGATCGCTCCGTACCTGAAGAAAGGCACGGTGGTGATCCTTGAATCGACGACCTATCCAGGCACCACCGACGAGGATCTGCGGGCGGTTTTGGAAAAAGGCTCAGGTCTGGTCGCGGGCGAGGATTTTCATCTGGCCTTCTCACCGGAGCGCGAGGATCCGGGCAACCCGCAGAGCGTGGTGGCGAAAATTCCGAAAGTGATCGGCGGCTTCACCCCCGTGTGTCTGGAGAAAGCGATGGCGGTTTACGGTCAGGCGATCGACCGCATGGTGCCGGTGAGTTCGTGCCGTGCTGCGGAGGCGACCAAGCTGTTGGAGAACATCTTCCGCAGTGTGAATATCGCATTGGTGAACGAACTCAAAGTGGTTTACTCCGCGATGGGCATTGACGTTTGGGAAGTGATCGAGGCGGCGAAGACCAAGCCATTCGGTTATATGGCGTTCTATCCAGGACCGGGGCTGGGTGGGCATTGCATCCCGATCGACCCTTTCTATCTGACATGGAAGGCCCGCGAATACGAGCATGCCACGCGGTTCATCGAACTGGCGGGAGAGATCAACACCTCAATGCCGCGGCATGTGGTGGAGCGGGTCGGAGAAGCTCTGAATGCGGATCGCAAGGCGGTCAACGGTTCGAAAGTGCTGATCCTCGGGCTGGCCTACAAGGCGAACGTGGACGACGACCGTGAATCCCCAAGCTACAAGTTGTTGGAGATGCTCAAGGAACGTGGTGCCGAGGTGGACTACCACGATCCGTTTGTGCCGGTGATCAAGCCGAGCCGCGAGCATTCCCACTGGGCCGGGACGAAATCGGTGCCTTGGAACGAGGCGAATATTGCCAGCTACGATGCCGTTCTGATCAGCACGGCTCATGATTGTGTCAACTACGAGGAACTCGGGAGTTGGGCTCACTGCATCGTGGATACACGGAATGCCATGAAGGGCATCACTTCGCCGCAAGCGAAGATTTGGAAAGCTTGAACAGGCGCTGGACTGGATTCATCTACCAAACTCACCGAACCTTATGGAAGAAGCGACGACAACGGATAGTCCGGTGACCGAATCATCGGGATCGAAGGCGCGGCGGTGGATTGAAGACCGCAGGCTCATCGGATTCATCGGCTATGTCGCGGTGTTGTCGCTGGTTTTCCTGCTTCCCCTCATCGCGCTGGTCCGCCTCTCGTTGAAGGAGGAACTGGTTTCCCATGTCCTGCTGATTCCTTTCGTCTCGATCTATCTGGCAGGAATCCAGCGGCACGCTCTGCCGCGGGAGCGGCGGAGTTCTCCCATGGGCGCGGCGCTTTTCGCGCTTGCTGCTGTCGCAGTCTATTTCGTGCCCGGATTGGGTATGGATTCCGGCCATTGGAGCCATAATGACCGACTGGCTCAGTGGACCACCTGCCATGTGCTGCTGGTTGTTTCCGGGGGCTTCGCAATTCTCGGTTCCTCGTGGATGAGGGTTCTGGCGTTTCCATTTGCGTTCCTGATTTTCATGATTCCGATGCCAGATCTTATGGTTTATGAATTGGAGTCCTTTTTGATGAGATACTCCGCAGTGCTTTCCGAGGTCTTTTTTCAATGGTCCGGCACACCGGTTCATCGTGCGGGGCAAGTGCTTCAGCTTCCGGGGATGACCCTTGAAGTCGCCAGCGAGTGCAGTGGAATCCGCTCCTCCGTCGTTTTGTTCATCACGAGTCTTTTGGCGTCATACATGTTTCTCCGTTCGTCGTGGCATCGGGTATGGCTGGTCGCGCTGGTGATTCCGCTGGGCATCATTCGAAACTCCATCAGGGTTCTGGTGATCGGGCTGATGTGCGTCCATATGGGACCGGAAATGATCGACAGTTGGGTCCATCACCGCGGAGGTCCGATGTTTTTTGCCGCCTCCCTGGTGCCTCTTTTCTTGGTGGCCGCCTGGTTCCGCCATCGGGAAGCGCGCCACCAGCAACTGAAAAATGAGAGTGACTCCACGCCTTCGAAAATGCATGACTAGAGACTGGTCAGAGGTAGCTGCCGGTAAAGGCTTCCCCGCTGATCCCAAATAAAACCAAACCTCAGAACACTTCCCACCGATATGAAATCAAACTCCGAAAGCACACCGGGCGCATTGACGCGCATCATCTTATCCACTTGCAAGGTAATGCGGAATTGCCCGGGGGGCCGGTTGCCAGCCACCGCGCTGCTAGTGGCTCCTTTCTTGTTTTCATGCAGTCCCTCTGCGGACACCAGCGCCATTCCCTCTTCGGCATTTGTCGCCGAGCCGAGCAGCATTCTAACTGTTGGGGACGTGATTCGCGTCACCTTTGCCGGAGCACCGGAGTTCGACCAGTCGCAAAAAATTCAGCCGGACGGCCGGGTGAGCCTTCCGACGATCGGTAATATAAAGGCGTCCGGACGCAGCATCACCTCGCTTCAGGAGACCCTGAAGTCTCTTTACAAACCGCATCTTAACGATCCGACAGTGGTTGTTTCAATTGAGCAACCTGCTGCGGCGGTTTATGTTTCAGGGGAGGTGGGCAAACCTGGAAAGATCCCTCTGGACCGGGCGATGACGGCATTTGAGGCGGTGATGGAGACGGGTGGCTTCTCAAAACTCGCCAATCCAAAGCAGGTTTACATCATTCGCAATCAGAGGGGGAACCAGAAGCGCTATACCTTGAACATGAACGACACGCTCTCCGGCTACGACAGCAAGCCGTTTTATCTTCGCCCCTATGACATTGTTTACGTCAAGCGAAGCAACTGGTGAAACGGCAAACTCTCCCCGCATCACGATGATTTCCTCAACAACAGACAGCGCGGCCGAAACCGCATCCCCGGTTCTGCCGGTCACGCATGACGGTTTGAAGATCCTGGGTGAGAAACTCAGTGACTTCTTTTCAAGGATCGATCAGCCGAAGATCCTGGAAGCGGGTTGCGGATCGGGAAGTGTCATCAGGATTCCAACTGAGGCGCATGTGTCAGGGATTGATATCTCGCGGGAGGAGCTGGACAAGAACCCGGTGGTTCATGAGAAGATCGTCGGAGATTTGGAGACCTATGATTTGCCTCGCAACGAGTTCGATCTGGTGGTCTGCTGGGATGTCCTGGAGCATCTGAATCGTCCCTTGCTGGCGATGGAGAATATGGCGGCGGCCGTCCGCCCCGGCGGGTTGCTGCTGCTCGCGTTTCCCAATGTCCGTTCGCTCAAGGCAGTGGTGGCGAAGCACACTCCTTTGGGATTTCACAAGGCGCTGAATCGATGGATCTACGGCGAACGCGCGGAGACTCCCGGGTTTCTGAATTTTCCAACGGTGCTGGATTCCTCGATCGCTCCGGACCGCATGATGAATTTTGCACGGGACTGCAACCTTAGCATCGATCTATCGGTACTCCGCCAAAGCGGTGTGCAAAGAAGGTTCTTCAAAAAGTTGAAAATCGGTGAGGGAGGCATCCGCGCATTCGACAAACTCGTGGGATTCGTTAGTTTCGGACGCATCTCCGTCAGTGAGTCCGATTGTATATTCCTGTTTCGGCGTGCTTGATCAGCGAGATGCCGCCGTTCCAATTATCATCCAATGATCCGTCTGCGACATAAATTCCTGATCCAGGCGTTCAGGGTTTTCGATCAAGTGGTGCTGATCGGGGTTTTCATCCTGCTGGTCGCCTATGTGGAAGAGCGCGGCCGATTCGATTTTATCCTTGAGGTTCTGGACAAGAGCTACCAGGCCTTCGTGGGATTGGCGATGTTCACGGTTCTCATCGGTTGGCTCTTCGTGTTCAGCCGGTTGGTGCATTATGACGCGAACCGCGTCACCACCCTCAAGCACCAGGCGTTGGAAATCGCCAAGGCTGTCACGGTCACCAGTTTGCTGCTGTTGCTGGCCGGAGCGATGTTCTACATCAAGATGGTGACCCCGATGGTCGTTTCCCTGTTCTGGGTGACTGCGACCGGGGTGCTGATCGCCAGCCGTGTCCTGCTGCGGGTTTTCCTGAATTATTGGCGGCGTGCGGGCCGAAATCGGCGCCATATCGTCTTTGCAGGAGGCACGGACAAGGCGCTTGGTCTGGCGTCTCGAATCGAATTGCGGCGGGAGCTTGGATACGAAATCGTGGGATTCGTTTTCGGGGATCCGGAGCGTGAGCCGCAAAGGCAGAAGATTGCGGAAAGGTGGGGGGATCTGGGCGCGGTCTCCGAGTTGCGGGAGATTTTGAAGAAAGGCATTGTGGATGAGGTGATGGTCTGCCTCCCCTTGAGGAGAAACTTCACGGTGGTCTGCGAAATTGTCCAGATCTGCCAGGACCTTGGCGTTGTCGTCCGGTTGGTGCCGGAAACGCTTGATCTCAGAGCAATATCGCGGGCGCAGATCGAGGAGTTCGACGGGGATCAGGTTGTCACATTCTTCCGCGAGAACCTGTTGCTCCAGTTATTGCTCAAGCGGCTTCTGGACATCACCGGATCCGTGACGCTGCTGATTCTGCTGAGTCCGTTTTTTCTAGCAACCGCGATTTTGATCAAACTGACAAGTCCGGGGCCGGTCTTTTTCGCACAGGATCGTGTGGGCATGAACAAGCGGATTTTCCGACTCTTGAAGTTCCGTTCCATGGTGGAGGATGCGGAGGAACTCAAGAAATCGCTGGCGCATCTCAACGAAGTGGACGGACCGGTGTTCAAAATCAAAAATGACCCGCGGGTGACGAAGGTTGGAGCGGTGATCCGCAAGTTGAGCATTGATGAGTTGCCCCAATTGGTGAATGTGTTGAAGGGAGAGATGAGCTTGGTGGGGCCGAGGCCGCCATTGCCGAACGAGGTCGATTTGTATGATTGGACCGATCGCAAACGAATTTCGGTCAGGCCTGGAATCACCTGTCTTTGGCAGGTCAGTGGACGCAATGAGCTGAGCTTCCAGGAGTGGATGGAACTGGATAGGGAATACATCGACAACTGGTCCACCTGGTTGGACCTGAAAATTCTGCTACGCACCATTCCGGTGGTGTTGTTCGGCAAGGGAGCATCTTGAAATGCAGGACAAACAGACAAGAAGGACGGAGTTTCTCGGTTGTCCGGTGGACTGCCTGACCAGCGCGGAGTTGTTGGATGAGCTGGCGGCGGACGTGCGGACCAAGGCTCCAACCCGCGTGATCCAGTTCATGAACGCAAACAAGGTGGCAATGGTTAGAAAAGACCCTGCCATGGGAGAATTGCTGTTTCGAGCCGACTACGTGCTGGCGGACGGCCAACCGATGCTGCCGCTTGCGTCCATGCTCGGTCTGCATATTCCGGAGCGGATTGACGGAATCGGCTTGATGCGGAAACTGCTGGAGCTGGCCGACCGGGAAAATTTTTCCGTGTATTTCCTCGGTGCGAAACAGGACATTGTGGAAACCTGCGTTGAGAAGGTTAGAAAGGACTTCCCGGGGGTGAAGATGGCCGGGTTTCGCAATGGATATTTCACTTCGGCGGAGATCCCGGCGATTGCCGCCGGGATTCGAGCCACGGAACCGGATTTCCTATTTCTTGGAATGGGTTCGCCCACCAAGGAGCGGTTGGCCGACGAGTGGAAAGATGAATTCGGTGCCCGGGTGATTCAAGGGGTCGGGGGCAGTTTCGATGTCATGGCCGGATTGGTGAAGCGGGCGCCGTTGTGGATGCAGCGGATGGGAATCGAGTGGCTTTTCCGCGTGATTCAGGAACCCCGCCGGATGTTCTGGCGCTATGCGGTCACCAACGGTTCCTGCCTCTGGGTGTTTTTCAAGGCATTCATCGCCCGCTGGATATTGCCGCGCAAACTGGATTCCGATCCGTCTGCCGCAAGTGGAGCTTGAGTGGATTTCCTCCACCTGGTGAAGAAATCCACCGTCTGAGTCCGCCGGATACTGACGAATTGCCGCATCACTGTCTTCATTACCGCATCCATGAACCTACTTGTAACCGGTGGCGCGGGATTCATCGGTTCCAATCTGGTCAACCATCTTCTGAACTCCGATGGTGCGAGCCACGGACTCGAAATCGGAAGGATCGTCACGCTCGACAAGCTGACCTATGCCGGCAACATTGAAAATCTAGCAGTGGTGGATGCGGATCCGCGCCATCTGCTGGTGCGCGGGGATATCTGCGACAGCGCTTTGGTTTCCAGTTTGTTGGTGGATCATGACATCGACATGGTCATGCACCTTGCGGCGGAGTCCCATGTGGACCGCTCGATTGACGGGCCGGAAGCATTCATGGTGACAAATGTTCTCGGAACCTTCCATCTGTTGGACTGCTTTCTCCGTCACGTCCGAAGTTCTGGTAGAGCATCGGCACCCGGGTATGGCAAGCCGGTTTCCAGAGGGGGCAACTGCCTGTTCCTTCATGTTTCGACCGATGAGGTTTTCGGATCCCTGGCGATCAAAGATCCCGCATTCCGTGAGACGACTCCCTACGCGCCTAACAATCCCTACAGCGCTTCCAAGGCGGGGAGTGATCATCTGGTTCGATCCTATTTCCATACCTATGGTCTTCCGGTCGTGACATTGAACTCCGCAAACAACTATGGCCCTTTCCAGTTTCCGGAGAAGTTGATCCCCCTGATGATCCGCAAGACACTGCGTGGCGAGCCATTGCCAATCTATGGGAATGGTGAACAAGTCCGTGACTGGATCTACGTTGTGGACAATTGCCGGGCGATGGCCATGGCCGCAGCCTCAGGCCAACCGGGAAGTTCTTATCTGGTGGGCGCGAGATGCGAGTTGAAGAACGTCGAGATGGTGCGGCATATCGTGGCGGCAGTGACGGAACTGGCGCCTGAACGGTCGATCAAGACCGCGGACGAGTTGATCCGCTTTGTGATGGATCGCCCTGGGCATGACAGCCGCTACGCGATTGATCCGGCCCGGATTACCAATGAACTCGGATGGGGGCCAAGGGAGACGTTTGCCTCGGGTCTCCACAAGACGGTGCAATGGTATCTGGACCACGAGGAGTGGATTGAATCCATCGAGAGCAGCCGCTATCACGGGGAACGCTTGGGGATCGTTGATTGAGCCGGAAATCGAGACGCTGGGAACCGCTTCTCATTGATCCATCTTTCAAGGTGCGGTTGCATTTGCGCCCGCGCCTTTTTTCATTTTCCGGTTCGACGGGTGTTCAGATTGCGATCAGGCAATTTTCGAGATCGCGTTTCGCACCGCCGGTCCCTATAACAGTATAAATCGTTATTGTGACTTCCGAGCTTTCATTATTCGCGTCGATCCTTTGTCTGGTGATCGGTCTGGCGGCCGTTTGGAGACGCCACGGAGGGGTGGCCGGGTGGTCTTTCCTCGCAGGCATGCTCCTGCTAGCCACAGAGTTGCAGTTGGAGCAACGGGTGATGATCACTGAGAATCCGGTCACGATCCATGCCGCCTTGAGGAGGGTGATGCTGGTCCGCTCACTGATACCTTTGGTCTGGCTCGTGTTCGCTCTGGTGTATGCCCGTGGCAATGGTCGTGAGTTTCTCCTCCGCTGGAAATGGATACTTGTGGCCGGCCTGGTCGTGCCGGTCGGTCTGCTGCTGGGATTTCCGGAACATGTATTGGAAATCCCGGCGAATGGTGATGGCAGTGTCTTTCGTTTGCTGGGAGGCGGCAAACTGTGGGTGATTGCCATGCTGCTATTGACATTGGCAGTCTTGATGAATCTCGAGCAAACCTTCAGGGCCTCCGTCGGAATGAGCCGCTGGCGGATCAAGTATCTGTTCCTCGGGATGGTGGTGATCTTTGGGGTGAAACTCTACAACCAGAGCCAGATCCTGTTGTTCTCCTCCTATCAACCGGCATTGGCGAATCTTGGTGTGTTGGCGGTTATTCTCGGGTGTTTGCTCATTACGATAGGTCACGTTCGTTCAGGATTCGCGGACATGGATCTCTATCCGTCACGGACCCTGCTTCAGGGCTCGTTAACGGGCATCTTGGCTGGAGCGTATTTCCTGATCGTGGGAGTGCTCGCCCAACTGGTGGCGATGATGGGAGGTGCCGCGAGTTTTCCGGCAAAAGCGCTGGTGGTCCTCCTTGGGATCATCGGGTTGGCCATGCTGTTGCTGTCAGACCGGTTTCGAACGGGCTTGCAGCGGTTCGTGAGCCGCCATTTCAGGAGGGATGAACATGATTATCGGAAGATTTGGACGCAGTTTACCAAGAGGATTTCAAGCGTGATGAATACGGGAATGCTTGGGGCAAATGCAGGCGAAGTGATTTCAGAGAATTTTCACGTTCTCGGAGTCACTGTATTTCAGGTAACCGTCGATCCGTTTGAATTGGTTTTGCTGAGTGCGACCGAGAGGCATCAGGACATGGCGCCTCTCGCTCTGGAACCGGAATGGATCACAGATCTAATGGAGAGAGGGCGGCCGTTTGACCTTGAGATAGCTCCGGAGATCTGGGCGGATCGACTGCGCGAGAGATGCCCGCGGACATTTGATCACGGCGGCGACCGGTTAGTGATTCCGCTCGTGGCGGCGGAGCGCCTTACCGGGATTGTTGTGCTGGCCGATCGGGTGAACGGAGTTCCCTACACCCATGAGGAAATCGATCTGCTCACCTGCATAGGCGACCAACTCGCCGCGGCGCTCCTCAATGCCTCGCTGACGGAAAAAGTCCTGCAGGCGAAGGAAATCGAGGCGTTTCAGACGCTCTCCACGTTTTTCGTCCATGACCTCAAAAACGCCGCCAACAGCCTCAATCTAACGCTTCAGAACATGCCGGTGCATTTCGACGATCCCGAGTTTCGTGCCGACGCGATCCGCGCGGTGGGTCGCACCGTGGAGCGGATCAACCAGATGATTCTCAAGCTCGGCAGCTTGCGAAACGAATTGCAGATTCGTCGTGAACCCGGGCGCTTGGATCTGCTGTGCGGGGAAGTTCTCGATGGTCTCAAGCAACAGGCGGTTGGCGGCCCCTTGCTGGAGTGGAATCTGCAAGCCGTTCCCGAATCCCGCATTGACCGGGATGCCATGTGCAGTGTCGTCACCAATCTGGTGATCAACGCGCTTGAGGCGACTGACGCGGATGGAAAGGTCAAGGTGGAAACCTTTGAGCGGGATGGGGATCCGGGCTTCTCGGTGACCGACCAAGGTTGCGGGATGAGCGCCGACTTCCTCAAAAATCAACTCTATCGACCTTTTTACTCAACCAAAACGAAAGGATTGGGAATTGGAATGTTTCAGTGTAAAAAGATCGTCGAAGCGCATCAGGGCAGCATCACGGTGAAGAGTCGTCCGGGTTCCGGCACCTGTTTCACAGTCCAGTTGCCTTCGGCCACCCAGCCTGTGAGAGAACTGTTATCCACATGAAACCGAAGATATTGATCATCGACGATGACGAGGAGATCCGGACCCAGATGAAATGGGCGGTGGCGGCGGAGTATGACGTGGCGATGGCGGGCGACCGGCAGGACGCAACCAAGCGATTCCGCGAACATCGACCTCAGGTGGTGCTGCTAGACCTGGGCCTGCCACCGAATCCCAACGATACGACCGAAGGCATGGCCACCCTGTCGGGGCTGCTGACCTTGGATCGTTCTGCTAAAATCATCATCATTTCGGGTCAGAGCGATCGGGAGAACGCGGTCCGGGCGATCGGTGCCGGAGCCTATGACTTCCTCTGCAAGCCGGTGGATGTCGAGCAGTTGAAGCTCCTCTTGCAGCGCTGCTTGTTTGTTTCCGGCCTCGAGCGGGAATATCGAAAACTCCAGGTCACCGACCGCCCTGACATGTTTGAGGGGATTCTGGGCAGCAGCGCTCCGATGCAGGAGGTCTTCAAGACGATAGTCAAGGTGGCGAAATCGAGCGCGCCGGTGCTGATTCTGGGAGAAAGTGGCACTGGCAAGGAGATGGTGGCCAATGCCATCCACCGCAGTGGAGGAAATGCAAAGAAGCCGTTCGTTGCGATCAACTGCAACGCCATTCCCGAGAATCTGATCGAGAGCGAGCTTTTTGGCTACGAGAAGGGTGCCTTCACCGGAGCCAACAGCCAGCGGGTGGGGCTGATCGAGACCGCCGCCGGGGGAACATTGTTCCTTGATGAAATCGGGGATCTTCCCGCTCCGGTACAGGTCAAACTGCTGCGGTATCTCCAGGAAAAACGGATCAAGCGGGTGGGCGGGCGGACGGAGATCGAGGTGGATGCCCGGATTCTGGCGGCGACCCATGTGGACCTTTCAAAAGCGATCCAGGAGGGGCGCTTCCGGGAGGATCTTTACTTCCGCCTGGCGGTGGTGGTTTGCAAGCTGCCGGCGCTGCGTGACCGCGGCGGAGACGTCCTGCTTCTTGCCCGCGACTTTCTCCGGCATTTCGCAGCCCAGGACGGGCGGGAGGGGATGAGTTTTGACCCTAGGGCAGAACTGGCGATCGCCGGACATCCGTGGCCTGGGAACGTGCGCGAACTCCAGAACCGGATCCAGCGGGCGGTGATCATGGCCGACGGGAAGCGCATCCAATGCGAGGATCTGGAAATCGGAGAGGCTTCAGGAGAATCCCAAGCCGGCACATTGTTCTCGAATGGCACCACGGTGGATGTCTCCCAAGCCGGTGGGCTGAAAGAAGCTCGCGAAACGCTTGAACGGGAACTGGTGAGTCAAGCCTTGGAAAGAAACGACCGGAATATCTCCGCCGCCGCGAAGGAACTCGGCGTCAGTCGCCCGACTTTTTACGAGCTGATGAACAAGCTCGGGATCTCGAAGGACTGATTCTCCAGGCAATCTTCATCCCACGAAAAAGGGCGACCCGCGAGGGCCGCCCTTTTCTGTTGGGAATTATTTGGATAAGTCGGATCAGGCCTTGGCCCCAATCAATTTCCTCATCGATCCCAAGCCGAGGAGTGAAATTCCAAGGGCAAGGAGAGTGGTGCCACCATCCGGAACTGAGCCAGCACCACCACCATCCTGAGGCGGTGGAGCATTTGAGGATTTGACAACCGCACGCCACTCCTCGAAGCCCGCTTCAGCAGCAAAGTCGTAATCCGCGTCGTAGTGGACGCCATTCAAGTTGTAAAACCATACGAAATCATCGTCACCCGCATTCCCGAAGGCGGCCTGTGGGATATAGACAATCATGTCGCCCTTGCCGCTTCCACCATTGCTATTGGAGGAACCGCTTTCGACGTTCTCTTGGGACGAGTCCAGAAGGATCCACTGATCCTTGTCAAAAGGTGATTGATAGGGTTTTTTCGGATCGACGGGAGGAACGAAAAGCGGATCGTTCATGGCCCACCTCAACACTCCGAGGCCCTCTTCCGTCGTGGTGCTGCCACCCAGTTTCGTGATGTCATTGCCGACGGAGCCGGTTTTATCTGTCGAGGATGTGTAAATCCGGATGTTATCGACGGAGATCAAACTCTTGTTTCCTCCGGGTTCATTCGAATCCAGGATGAAGGCGTAATAGAGGATGCTGTCAAACGTGATATCAGCCAGGTCTCCAACCTTCAGGTAGTTGTTCCATTGGGGTCTTTGTTGATCCAAATAGAGGTTGGAATGTCCGTCCGTATTGTAGCCTTGTTCAATAAAACCATTTCCCGTTGAACCATTCGATTTTGAGTCAATCGTCAGAAACGGGTTAAAAACACCGGTTCCGGTCGGCTGTTCGAAATAGTCAGAAACATAGGCCTTACCGCCCACATCGCCCGTGATGTATCCGGAATCCACGCCAAGACCCGTCAAATTGAGAGTTGGGACTTGCGGCGCAGGCGGGGGCGTTGGCTTCTTGGCTTCTTGGCTTCTTGGCTGCAAAAGCTTGCTCGATCCATATTGGGGCTGTGATTGCCAGTAAAATTGCGAGTTTTTTCATGATCCAGCTAGGGGGGTGAGCTTGGAGTATTGTGTTCTCACAAAATCCAGTTGAAGGTGGAAGCAAATCACATGCCGGAATCCATTGTTTGATTTTAACATGCTGTAAATCAATGGAATAAGAGCGATTTGAAATTTCAAAGCAAGGACGAGAGCGTCAAGTTGTAAAGATTCCCGACGGTGTTGGAATTGCCATGTCCTTGCTTTCAATCTTTGGATTTCGGTTTATCGAGTTCCTCCAAGGTGGACTTGGCCATTTCGGAGTCGGATTCACCCAGGTTCAGTTCGAGGGCTTTGGTAAGCGACTTCCGCGCATCATCCGGCTTCTCAGTTGCGGCTTGGGACATTCCCAATGCGAACAGCTCCGGCGCGGTGAGAGGTCGTTCGAAAGCGAGTTCCCAGAATAACCGGATGGCATCGCCGTATTTGCCATTCGCATAGGAGGCCATGGCGACGATGCCAGTGAGCCCGGAATCATCCGTCATGTGGCGGCGGGCCTCGAGGGCGAGCGTCCCGGCTTCTTCCATTCCTGAAGGATCCTTGGAAAGGCTTAGAGCCAGGTTCTTCTTGGCCGGATTGAAATCCGGGTAAATCGCAAGGATCTTCCGGTAATCTTCCTCCGTGTTTCTACCCGCCAGTTCACCCAGCTCCGCAAGCAGCATGCGCGCCGGGACATTGTCCGGATTCTGCGCCATGGTTTCTTCCGCAAGTGCTTGCGTTTCCGGGTTCCTCAATCGATCCGGAGCGGTGAGGGCCAGGAACCGGCGCGCGTCTTCCGTGTCAGCCAATCCCCGCTGGATGGCTCTCTCCATGGACGTGCGGGACTCCTCGACGCGGCCGAGACCGTAGGCGGTCCTTGCGAAATAGGAAAGCAGGTCGCAGTCCGCGTCGGCGACGGAGGTTTCTTCCAGAAGCATGCCATAGGCGACTTCCAGATTTCCGCTGAAGAAGTTAGCGGTGCCAAGGGCCGCCATGGCCTTGGGATTGCCGGGTGACGCCCGGTTTGCTTGCTTGGCGGCGGCCAATGCCTTGGCTGGGTCCTTGAGTTCGTATGTGTGGATCCGGAACTTGCCGAGATGTGCCGCCAGTAGCTGGGGATTGGTTTGCAGCAACTTGTCGTAGATCGAGAGTGCTTCATCGGCTCTTTCCGCGTGAGAGAGGGCGTTGGCTAGCTGAAGGTGGACAGCGATATCCTCCGGGTTCTCGCGTGCGTTTTGTTCCAAGGTCGGGAGGTTTTCTCCTCCGGAGCGGAGGGAATCCAGAAGTTGGATGGCCTCCGGTTTCTCAGGAAAGGGCGCGTCGGTGGCGATCGCCTTCTCCAGATCAGAGGCCGCATCTTGCAAATTTCCCAGCTTGTAGCGGTTGAAACCGCGGTGATACAGGGCGGATGGCCGGTCCGGCAGCCCGGAAACAGCCTCTTCCAGGAACGGGAGCGCCTCGGCGTGGCGTCCCCGCTGGGACTCGATCCAGCCAAGGGTATCCGCAACCGAGGGATCATTGGGCATCAGTCTGCGTGCCTTGCGGGCGCTTTCGGCGGCCATGTCGAGATCGACGATTCGTTCCGAATGGATATAGGCAATGCGATGGTAAGCTGGGCCAAAATCGGGAAGCAGTTCGGCAAGTTTCTCAAAGTTTGCCAGAGCCTCCTTGTCCCGGCCAAGCGCGAGAAGCTGGCCTCCGAGCGTCATCCTGAATTCCCCATCGCTGTCGGGTGTCGTCTCAAGGAGCTTTTCGAGTCGCCTCACCGCTTCCTCCGAGCGCCCGGAATCGACCAGGATCTTGACCAGGATGCCGCAGGCAACGGGATCTCCGGGATTGAGTTCGATGGCCCTCTCAAACGAAGACTCGGCGTCTTTGAAATTTCCGCGGGCGTAGAGCAGCCCGGCCTTGATCCTGCATGCCTCGGAAGAATCGGGATGGACCGCCAGATAACCTTCGATGCGCTGCACCGCTTCATCCGCCTTGCCCTCTTCCATGTCCATCAATGCCTGTTGCGCGATGATGTCCAGGTTGTCGGGGGCCAGTAGGAAAGCCTTCTCAAATGCTTGCCGGGCCTCGCTTCTCTTTTGCTCCGAGCGAAACAACAAGCCCAACTTGATCAAGGGCGCGGGATCATTGACCGCGCTTTCCACCTGCTTTTTGAGCAACTCCTTCGCATCATCCTTGCGATTTGCCGCAGTGTAGGCCCCGATCAACAGATTCTGGGCAATTTTATTGGCGGGATCCGCGGAAACGATCGGTTCCAGGGTCCTGATGGCTTCCAAGGGATTGCCCTCCTTGAGAAAAAGGCGGGTTCTCATCAAAGTTGCCTCGGTGGCCCCCGGAACCACGTTCAACACGCGATCCAGGGAGATCGTCGCTTTCACCGTGTCGCCGGCAGCGAGATAGGCCTTTGCAAGGGGGAAATCGATCATGGGGCGTGAGCGGAAGACTGTGGAAAGCTTTTCAAGAAGCTCGATGGCCTTTCCGCGTTCGTCGTCGCGCATCCAAATCCGGGATTGTAACAAGCATGCCTCAATGTCGAGCGGGCTTCTCGCGAAGACCCGTGAGAGGTATTCGGTCGCCTGTTTGTCATTGCCTTGGGAAAAGGCGATGGCTCCCAGCAGTCGCCAATTTGGCAGGTAGTCCGGAGCGTTTCTGGTGGCGTCTTCGAGGACGGAGATGGCTTCGTCCGGGCGCTTGAGTTCCATCAGCAAGTCAGCGTACCTACCGATCTCGTGAGATCGCGCACCCACCAATTCCGCAGCCTTGCGCATGGGATCCAGGGCTGCCTCGGGTTGTTCTTGCGCCCTCAAAATCATTCCTTTCACGGCAATGGCGCGTCCGAACGCCGGCTCCATCCGGCTTGCTTGTTCGACGGCATTCATGCCCGCTTCCAAGTCGCCACGATGAAGGTGGATCACGGCGGATGCCAACAGGCCGGATGGTTGATCCCCGGCTTTCGACCGTTGGATCCGGTCGTCGCATTCATTCATGGCTGCTGGCGTGAACGAGGATTCCGCCAGCAAGATCAAGGCGTCGCCGTCCGCAGGCGAACGATCGAGAATACCAATGATTTCCTTCCGGCTGTCCGCGATAAAGCCGAGATCCAGCAGTCCCTTTGCAAAGCTGCAAGCGGCCTCGTCGTCTTTGGGGTAGCGCACCTTGTAGCCGGAAAGAAGCTGGACACCATCGGAAGACGCTCCTTGGTTCACGCAAATGATTCCCAACCCCCGCATGGCTTTGCCGTTGCTCGGGTCGATCTCCAGGACATTTTTGTATTCGATCTCGGCTGCGGCATAATAGCCTTTGGCCAAGTATTCTGCGGCTGTTTCAAGCTTGCGCCCGGTCCTCGCTTCCCGCGTGCATCCTACCAATGACGCGATCATGACCATGGCTGCCACGGATCGGGAAAAATGCCGATTTGGGAATTTCATACTTGGGGGGAGTTTTACAGGAGAAGTTCTTGGCTGAATCCGCGACGAAGACCTTTCGTGTTCATTGGCATGCTGTGTTCCAGCCTGACGATCGTTCGCGTCGGTTTTTGTCAGGCCGCAGCAGCATGAATTCAAGGTCCGCCCATTCAGTCCTCAGTCTTCGGCTTGTCGAGTTCCTCCAAGGCGGTTTTCGCCTGATTGGCTTGAGGCTCATCAAGGTTCAGCTCAATTGCCTTCGTCAGCGACTGCCGTGCATCAGCCTCATTTTTTGTCGCGACTTGGGACATGCCCAAGGCCAGGAATTCGGTGGCGGTGAGGGGGCGTGCCAAAGCGAGTTCCTTGAACAATTGGATGGCGTTGCTGTATTTGCCTTTGGTGTAGGCCGCGATGGCCACGATGCCTGTGAGGTCCGCATCATCGGTCATACGGCGGCGCGCTTCGATGGCGAGTGCCTCCGCTGCGTCCATTTTTGAGGGATCCTTGACCAGAATGAGCGCCAGATTTTTCCGGGCCGGGTCGAAATTAGGATGGATTTCCAAAATCTGGCGATAGCGTTCCTCGGGGTTCTTGCCAGTTTGCCCGTCCAGTTCCGCCAGCAGCATGAGCGACGGAACGTCGTTTGGATTGGCTGCGAGCACCTTTTCCGCAAGCGCCCGGGCGTTTGGGTCCTGCAGCCGGTTCGGAGCGGTGAGTGCCAGAAAATGATCCGCCGCTTCCTGATCCGCCAAGCCACTGGTGACGGCGCGTTCCATGGACGCGCGAGCCTCATCGATGCGGCCCATGCCGTAAGCGGTCATCGCAAGATCCGAGAGAAGGCTGCTGTCACCGGCGGTGCCTGAGGTCGCGTCGCGGAGCATGCCGTAGGCGACATCCAGGTTGCCGTTGAGATAGTTCGCGGTTCCAAGGGCCGCCAATACCTCCGGGTTGCTTGGTGCGGCGCGGCTTGCTTGCTTGGCGGCATCCAATGCTTTTACCGGATCCTTGGGGGCACTCGCGTAAATCCGGAATTTGCCAAGGTGGGCCGCCACCAGGGCAGGGTTCACTTTCAATGCATTGTCGTAGGTGCCGAGCGCGTCATCGGATTTTCCGGCCTTAGCTTGCGCTTGCGCCAGTTGCAGAAGAACAGGGATGTCCTTGGGGTTTTCCTTGGCTCTCTGTTCCAAGGTCGGAAGGTCGGCCTCTCCAGAACGGAGAGCTTCCAGTCGCTTGAGCGCTTCCGGTTTTTCCGGGAATGGAGTGTCAACCGCGAGCGCTTTCTCCAAATCCGCCTCGGCATCTTGCAAGTTTCCCATTTTATAATGAGTGATACCGCGGTGATAGAGGGCGGAGGGCAGGTCTGGCAGCGCGGCCACGGCCTCGTCCAAGAGCGGAAGCGCTTCGGCGTAACGTCCGCTCAGGGACTCGATCCAGCCAAGGGTATCCGCAGTCAATGGATTCTTGGGCATCAGCGCGCGCGCCTTGCGGGCATTCTCGGCGGCTTTGTCGAGATTGACGATCAATTCCGACTGGATGTAGGCGATGTTGTTATAGGCGGGACCGAAATCTGGAAGCATCCCGGCGAGCTTTTCAAAGGTCGCAAGAGCTTCCTCGTTTCGGCCAAGCGTGAGAAGTTGCTCTCCAAGGGCCATCCTCATCTCCCCATTGCTGTCCGCCGTCGTCTGGAGGAACTTCTCGAGTTGCTTCACGGCCTCCTCCGAGCGCCCGGAATCAACCAGGATCTTCACCAGAAATCCGTAGGCCAGCTTGTCTTCGGGATTGAGTTCGATGGCTTTTTCAAGCGAAGCCTCGGCCTCCTTGAATTCCTTGCGGGCAAATAGCAATTCGGCTTTGGTCCGGTACGCTTCAGATGAGTCGGGGTGGCTGACCACAAATGCATCGACGCGCCGCATCGCTTCATCCGCTTTTCCCTCCTCCATGTCCATGGAAGCCAGTTGGATGATGATGGCGAGGTTGTCAGGGGCGAGTTTCAGAGCCTTCTCGAAGGTCTTCCGGGCTTCGGGCATTTTCTGCTCCGAGCGGAGAATCACTCCCAGCTTGAACAAAGGTTCGGGATCGCCGGCTGAAATTTCCATCTGTTTTCTGAGCAGGTCGCTCGCATCATCCTTGCGGTTGACCGCCGTGTAGGCCCCGATCAGCAAATCCTGAGCAGTTTTGTTGGCGGGATCAGCGGAGACGATCGGTTCCAGGATTTTGACGGCCTCGGCGGGTTTTCCCTCTTTCAGAAAGAGGCGGGTTCTCAGCAGGGTTGCCTCGGCGGCCCCGGGAACCAGGCTCAAAACGCGGTCAAGTGCGGCCGACGCTCTCAGCATGTCGCCTGCGGCGAGATGAGCCTTGGCCAGCGGGAACTCAATCGCGGGTCGTGAAGGGAAGGTTTGCGCCAGTTTTTCAAGCAGATTCACCGCTTTGGCGGGCTCGTCACCACGCACCCATATTTCGGCCTGGAGAAGGCAGGACTGGATGTCGAGCGGGCTCTTCGCAAGGACCTTGGACAGATACTCAGTCGCTTTGTCGTCCTTGTTTTGGGTAAAGGCGATGGTTCCCAACAGCCGCCAGCTCGGCAAGTAGTCAGGAGCTGCTTTGGTGGCACTTTCAAGAATGGCGGTGGCTTCGTCATCGCGTTTGAGTTCCATCAGCAAACTTGCATGGTTTCCGAGCTCGGGAGATCGCGGACCACCCAGTTCCGCGGCCTTTTTTGTGAACTCGAGGGCCGCCTCAGGTTGTTTTAGAAGTCTCAGGATGGTTCCTTTCATGGAAATGGCACGCGCGAACGACGGATCTTTCTTGATCGCCTGCTCCACGGAATATTTGCCAGCCTCAATCTCTCCTCGGCGAAGCTGGATCAGCGCGACCGCCAGAAGCACGGATGCTTGATCCTTGGCCTTCGACAGTTCGAGCCGGTCCTCGCATTCAGTCATGAGGTCGGGAGTGACCGAAGACTCCGCCAGCAACATCAACGCGTTTCCATTCGCAGGCGAGCGGTCCAGAAGGCTTAGGATTCCCTTCCGGCCCTCAGCGATGAATCCAAGGTCCAGCATCGCTTTCGCAAAGTTGTAGCCCACCTCGTCATCTTCAGGAAATCGGGTTTTCGCATTGGAAAGAACTTGGGCACCTTCGAGTGTTGCGCCTTGGCCCACCCAGATGATTCCCAATCCCCGTAGGGCTTTGCTGTTGCCGGGATCCATATCCAAGACGTTTTTGTACTCGATCTCGGCTGCGGCATAGTCGCCTTTGGACAAATGCTCCTTCGCGGATGCGAGCTTGCGCTCGGTCTTTGCCTCCTTGGTGCATCCCGTCAACGACGAGAGCAGGAGAAGGGACGCGATCGAGCGGGACAGTAACCGGTTTAGAATTTTCATACGGGTGTGTGGAGAACGCTTGCCTTGTAGCAGGACTTGCGACGAACGCCAGTATTAGTCGTGGTGCGATTTCGGAATTGAGGGCCATTAACTCGGCACTCGGAAAAGTGTAAGAAAAACCGGCAATCCATCATTTTGACAACAGAACTGAAAGCCTCGATAAAATTAATTCATTGATGGTTAGTGATTTACAGGTTCTTTTCATGACTTGGCATGAATCAAGCATTGGATTCGCCGAGTTAGCGAGGTAGTTAAAGCAAGACTCCCCCCCAGCGCTTTCACCCCAAAAACAAAAAAAATGAAACTACTGACACCCCTCGCGGTTGCTGCGGCGTTCACCCTCGGGCCAACCGTCCACGCCGCATTCATCAATGGCACGATCGACATCGCCGCTTTTGGTTCTTACGTGACCATCAACAAGATTGCCAACACGGTCAAATTCGTTGATACAAGCCCTTCGTTCCCCGGCAATGCCTTGGTCGTCAATGGTACCGGCAATTTCGCAACATTCCTCGCTCAACCCGCATTCTACGCCAATTTCACTTACGCTCCGCTGACGGTCGTGAATCCGATTTGGACGCTTACTTCGGGCATGGTGAAGTTCAATCTCACCTCAATCACTTCGGTTGACGAACTGGGAGTCGGGTTGATACTCACTGGCACAGGCACGATCATTGCCTTAGGCTATGATGCGACCCCGGGTTCGTGGTCATTCTCCGCCGATAGAGCGAAGCCAGGGGCTAAGTTCACCTTCTCGTCCCAGACTGCTGCTGCGGTTCCAGACGGTGGCACGACCTTGCTTCTCCTGGGTGGCTCACTGCTTGGTTTAAGCCAGCTTCGCCGCAAGCTTGCCCGACGTTAATTGTTGGTTTGAGAAGCAATTTCTGTGCATAAACCGGACCCCCTCGGGTGGTCCGGTTCTTTCATTTCTGGCAACCCGCTATTTCAAGGCCCGTTTTACAATACCGCCGCGCATCAGGTTTTGTGGATCCAAGAGCGAGTGAAGCGCGCAGCGCTGGGGAGCGTAAGCGCCCTCGCTTGCCATTTCCGGCGCCCTCGCCGGAAATGGGCTGGAGCGGCCATGGGACTCAGGTTCGGGTTGGAATAACGCATGTCCTGTTTCCACACCGTCCTCGGCGAGGGTGCCGTGGACCACACGCGAAGGCACGTGTGCTCCCCTTTTGCTCGTCACGCCCCGCGCATTGATTCCACAAGTTCTGATGCGGTCACTCACCTGGCGGGGGAGTCACGGATCGTGACTGAAAAGCTTGCCCGCAAAACACCCAATTCCTGAGAGGCAAGTGGATAAAGTATTGTTGATAAGTGATTTGTGAAAGTGTCGGACTCTATTACATCTCGGCTAAATCCGTCATAAGTCACTCATATTCAGTAATTTGATGAATGCTCTTGAATGGCGCAAATTTGAGGACTTCGAAAAGTGTCAGAATATTTGGCAGTCCATCGTCTCAATAATTCACCCGAAGAACTAAATTCAGTGACATATCCTTGATTATTAGTGATTTAGACTAAATGTGAAATCACTTGGCATGGATCATGCATAATGTTCCAACGTCCGGGTGGGTTCGCTGATATTTCCCGCCCCGCCCCCCGCTACTAACCTAAAATTAAATACAAAAATGAAAATGAAACTACTCACACCTCTCGCGGCAGCCGCCCTGTTCGCCGTCGGGTCGACCGCCCACGCTGCCATGATCAGTGGCTCGATCGACATTGTCGCTTTTGCCTCTCACGTGAACATCGACAAGAACTTGGGCTTTAAAACTGTCAATTTCGTTGACGATTCCATTACTTTCCCAGGCAATGCAGTGGTCGGCAATGGCTCCGTCGATTTTGCTGGATTTTTAGGCCAGTATGCCACCTACACGGATTTCACATACAATCCGCTGGCGGTTGTCAACCCACTTTGGACGCTGGTTTTGGGTGGTGCGAGTTTCAATCTCACCTCGATCACCTCGATCGACGAGAGCGGGACCGGCCTGATCCTCACTGGCACAGGTACGATTATTGCCACAGGTTACGATCCCACTCCGGGTGCGTGGTCATTCTCCGCCGATCAGGCGAATGCGAGCAGTAATTTCACCTTCTCGTCCCAGACTGCTACCGGGGTTCCGGACGGTGGAACGACGTTGCTTCTCCTTGGTGGTTCATTGCTTGGCTTAAGCCAGCTTCGCCGCAAGCTTGCTCGTGGCTAGGATTTGGTCTGACAAGTGATTCCACTCAAGAGCCGGGCTACTTCGTGTAGTCCGGCTCTCTTGTTTTGGAAAATCCTTTGTTTCAAGGTTCGTTTCATCGCTATGCCAACTGCACCGCTTGTCAGAAGCCATTTCCGAGTTAGTGATGCCGTGATTCAGATGGATCGGATGAGTTTCCCGCGCCGATCTTCGACCGCGTTAGCGGTCAAGGGTGGTAGCCGCGGACTTCAGTCCACGGTTGGAAGTCGGCCGAAATCGTGTCGCGTAGCGACACAGGAATCCCCGGCGATCAGGGCCGGACGACATGCCCCCAGGCGAGATCGATTCTGCGTCATCGCAAGAAAAGCAACCTGAAGTCGGACTGACGCATCGGAATGGGTGTGAGATTTTCAGCCGCAAAAACGAGCGGGAACACGCAAAAAGGGATGATAGCCTCACGGATGTTGTGAAGGGCTTCATCGCGGTTACGACCTTGTGACCCACAGCTTTTCAGAGACGGGAAGCCATTAGCTAGATTTCGATGTGGTCTCCGGGACAAGCCTTGACGATCCCAGCCACGACTTCATCGATTCGGGATCTGAGCTTTGGCCAAGATGATCCTCGAAGCACGACAATTCCGATGCGCCTTTTCTCTAGATTCAAAGGTTGAACTCCGGACACCGCCATCTGAGGTCGGGCCGTCAAATCGGATCGGTGGAACACCAAGGAGTATCCAGTTAAATCATGAGCCATTCCCAATCAACCCTCGAAGAATCCGATCGGATTGATTCAGTTGCTCATTTCAAATCCCTGACGATAGAACCGGCTGGGATCAGTCCCAAGGAGTTGGAACACGACTTGCTGGCGTTCCGGCGAAAGGTTCGTGGTGGAGTCCACCACGTAGTTTGTGCCGGGAAGCATCGCTTGCCATGAGAGTGGGCCGAGATTCGTGGAGGTGACCCAGGAAGACTGCACGTCGATGGCATTGATGCGCCGGGTCGAGGTTAGAAAGGCAGATCCCCCGTTGAGAGTCATCTGGGGCAGGGCGGATGGATCGTTCGGGCCTGCCGGGTTGATGCCCAAGGCATACTCGAAGAAATTGGAGAGTCCGTTGAGGTTTTCATCGCCGGACGGGCTGAGGGAGGGATACAGGAAGGGGAAGCTCACATAGCCCCCTTCGTAGGCACCCGGATCGATTGTGACATTCTGAACCCGAGTCCTGCCGCTCAGGTCCAGGTTGGTGCTGTTGGCTGCATTGCTCCCGAGATCAAAGACCGGCGAATTGGTGTAAACCCGGAGATCTCCGCCCGCAGTCGGAACAAAGGTGGCGGGATTGGGAACCAGGATCGGAGTGATGAACTTTGGGTCGTTGGCAGGAAGGTTTTGAAGAGTGGCACTCCTGCCTTCGATGAGGCAGTAATTCACGTTTGAAATTGCGGTGCCGTTTTCTCGAATCTGCTGGGAGTTGATCGTGCCGCTCCCAATGCGATTTCCCCAAATGATCGTGTTCCGAAGTGTGGGGAATGAAGTCGTTTCATTCCTCACGCCTGCCCCCGAGTTTCCTTGGATGGTGCAGTTGACGAGTGTCGGGTTGGCTCCAAAGTTCAGGATTCCTCCTCCATTCAGCGAGCGGTTCCCGGAAATGAGCGTATTCGTGACGGTCACAGCCGCAGTCCCGCCGAAGAAGATGCCTCCGCCGAAATCGTCGCCTTTGTTGCCTCGGAATGAGCACCGGTCCAGAGTGGCTTGAATGCTGTTGCCGATGTAGGCGCCTCCGCCGTTGTACCTGGCATAGGAGTTGATGACGTTGCAGTCTGTCATTACCAACTGACCGCCTGCGGCGAACAATGCACCGCCATTTCCAGCACTTTCATTTCCATTCCGGAGGGTAAGGTGTTTAAGCGTGACGACTGAGTCCGAAATGATGGCGAAAACACGCGATGCATGATTCCCGCTGATGGAAATCCCCGATGCGAGACTTGTTGCGTCGATCGTGAGTTGAAGACCGGAAATCAACAGGTGGCCGGTGGTCAGGGTGATGGTGCCGCCATCCAATGTAGGGTCAAAGCCGATTGAGTCTCCGTTCACGGCGACGGCAATCGCATTGCGGAGCGAGCCGGGGCCGGAGTCGGACGAATTGGTAACGGTGAGAATCCCTGCATTCAGAATCTGGGCAGGGGCGAGATTGGCAACGAATGCCAACACAATGGTGCGAACGGGTGATTTCATAGAGATGTGGGGGAGTTCCATCTGAACCGCCGTGGATTACAGTTGGTTTGATAGTCAATCAAGTTCATTTTTTAAAAAAATTAGAAGTTGGGGGCTTTCGGATCTTAAAGCCTATCAAAATATCAGCCCGTTTCTCGCGGGGCTGTAGATTGTTAGTTATTTAGGTATTTTGAAAATCTTAAACACTTTTACCCACCACCTGCGTTATCGTGGTGCTGACCGAGCCGAACCCTGCGCCCTGAAGCGCACCAAGTCCCTGCGCGAGAAAAAAACACGGGACGCAAATCCGGTGGCCAGCCAGGTCATCCGGGACAGACGCTCTCCAGACTTTTGTCGCCGGCTCCCACTCCCCATCAGGGGATAGACCGTCTCAGCCGTCTCAACGGTCCAGTCACGACCCGCGTCACGATCCAACCCGGAATTGGCCCGGCCAATGTCTGTTACTTGGGACACTGAAGTATGGTCTATTTGACCCCGCTCAGCCAGCGCGTGGCTGCAAAGGATTCATTTGGCTGGATCCGGTGGGCTGGAGTTGGCCTTCTGCTGCGCAACGGCGGCAATGAAATCCGACTTGGGCAGCGCCCACAGGAAGGGTAGGAAAAGATTGTCGCGGCCTCCCAAGCGGAAGCCGGTTCCCGAACCCAACTTCAAGCCGAGGATGAGTTCGGTTTCCGTCTGATTCAGAATCACAGGACGGAAGAAGCCGAATGCTTCAAGTTCATCGAACGTATAGATCCGATCTCTTTCGTATTTAGGTGCCGAAATACCATCCGAAATCCCCATGAACCGGGCGCGCTTGCGGAACACTTCAGGAACCTCGAGCCTCATGCCGACCTTGATCGCCGGACCTCTCCCTGTGGAAACGAGCAGCTTGCCCGGATCGGATTTCTGCTCATCAATGGTGAGCGCTGCGCCATTGACACCGGTCCCGACCCGATGATGAGGAAATATTTGCGAGCCAATCTGGGCTTTGGCAACGTCATACGCCACCTTCCTTGGAACCATAGGACAAGTCCGGATTTCCCTCGCGGATCAAGGCTATTCCAGAGTCTTCGAGGGAACTGTCAGAGTAACATCGTCACCCACCGCGCGGCACGGGCATGCATTCTCTGCCGCGCCTCTCCCATAGGGAGAAGGGATCTCCGGTCCCGATTCTTTCTCCCTAAGCCCTGCAAGCAAAAGGCAACAAGGAATTCACCTTTCGCCCAAGGGCGACCCCTGCGACCAAAGTCTGAAAGTCGAAGCACACGTAGCGGCGATCACCAGTCGCCGCGAGTTCATGCACACCTGTCCCGGCTGTCTCGTCCGGGACACGCTGTCCAAATGGAGTCCGACTGCGACAGTCGAAACACATTCCCGGTCCCATCCAAAGAATTGGCAGAATCATGAATGACAGAATCATTTTGAAGAAATCCAGAACCCCGGTCTTCATGATTCTGTCAGAAATAATTCTGTCAAACTCTCGCACCTAACATCCTAGCGGGATGCCGACATGAGGGGGCGGATGCCTTGGACAGCGAGTCTGTAGCAGACCCTGAGGCCGGAGATCGGGGAGAAGAGGAAAAGTCGAAGGTCTGAAAGTCGAAAGTCGAAAGTCGAAAGTCGAAGACATAAGAAGAGGAGAGGAGTGAAGAGGTCGGTGTTTTGGTGGCTGCCCAGCGTCTCCCCGCACGTATGCGGCTCCCAGCGTAGCGTTTGTGGCCTAAGTCAATGGCGGGTTGTTCTCTGTAAGACTCTTTCATTCTCTATTCCAAGCCGGTTGATCCCGGCGCTTTCGCCGACACTATTCACGAGGTCGGAGGTCGGACCGGAAGAGTTAACCGCAAAGGGCGCAAAGG
>Ga0163144_10006265_pt1 | contig 26316 bp, 15 predicted proteins | sample OliLak19BULKMAT1_FD_123175 | JGI IMG/M metagenome (GOLD analysis project Ga0163144, IMG submission 123175) | Freshwater microbial mat bacterial communities from Lake Vanda, McMurdo Dry Valleys, Antarctica - Oligotrophic Lake LV.19.BULKMAT1 | ecosystem: Environmental > Aquatic > Freshwater >...
AAGACGACCACAGCCATCAACCTCGCCGGCGTCCTTGCACGCCAGGGCCGCCGGACACTCCTGGTTGACCTTGATCCACAGAGCCACTGCGCCGCCGGGCTGGCCATACCTGAGCAGCGCATCGACGTCCAGATCGGCGACGCCATGCTCGCGCGGCCCGACCAGGCCATCGACTGGACACGCCTGCTCTGGCGCGTCAGCCGACACCTGGACCTTGCGCCCAGCACCGTCCGCCTCGCCGCACTCGAGTCGCTCCGCGGCGGGCTCGCGGGCACCGACCAGGGCGAGCACCGCCTTGCCAGCGTCCTGCGTCGCCTGGCCGATCAGTACGAGTTCTGCATCGTCGATTGCCCGCCGAATATCGGCCTGCTGACCTTCAACGCCCTCGCCGCCGCCACCGAGATCATCATCCCGGTTGAAACGGCTTTCTTCTCACTCCAAGGTGCCAGCAAGCAGCTCGCCACCGTGCGGGCCGTTGCCAAACGCCTCGGCACCAACCCCGCCGTCCGCGTTCTGCCCACCATGCATGACCGCCACAACCCGCTGGCTACCGACGTGCTCGAAGAGCTCACGCGCCGGTTTGGCGATGCGCTGGCGCCGGTGGTCATCCGCCTTGATCCGCGCCTCAAAGAGGCCGCCAGCTTCGGGCAGCCCGTGATCGACTACTCCAGCGACGCCACCGGCGCGCACGACTACACCGCCCTTGCCACTTGGCTGCTCACCGACGCCGCCCAACTCAGCGGGCGCGACAGTGGCCGCGAGCCCGCCACCAACGGCCAGCCGCGCAACCTTGTTGTCAACCTCCCCGACTCGGCCCCGCCTCTGCGCAATACGACGCCCGCCGTCACGCCCGAGCGTGCCAGCACGTTCGTCACCGCGCTGCTCGCCGAGCCCAAGCCCATGCCCATGCACGCGCCTGCCCACGCAATAGCCAGCAACAACTACCAGCAGCCCAACCTTTCGGGCCTCCTCCGCCCGACGATGATCGACGCCCCCGGTACGCCCGCGCTGCACGTAAATATCAGCCAGGCAATGGCCAACGGGCTCGGCCAAACCAACGCTGCCATCATGCAAGGCGCACTCAACGCCACCCACAACAGCGCCATGAACGCCACCCAAAACGGCGCCATGAACGCCACCCTCAGCAGCGCCATCATCGGCGTGCTCAACGCCCCTGCGCCGCGCGACCAATCCCCACCCTCGCGAGTCACGATCTCATCACCCGCGGGCGTCCCGGGTGATGCCGCCAGCGCCCGCTCTGCCAGCCGCGTTGAGCAGCCGACCGCCGCCCAAGCCCACCACAATAACCAGGGCCACGCCACCGCGACCCTCGCGGTTGAAGACGACGCCGAGCTGCTCCAAAGCCGCCTGGCCGAGCTGACCGACCGCGTCAGCCAACTGGTTCACCGCGGCGCCGCAACGCCCCCGGCCGAGCTGCGCGAGGCGCCGCAAGGCCTCACGATCGTTGACGTCAAGCCCGCGCAGGTTCATCCTGTGCCCGCCCACCTGCTGGGCGCGCGGGCCACGCCCTCGGGCGTCTTGTTCCTGCAAGCCAGCGAGGGCGTTCGCTCGGTAAACATCGCCGGTGACTTTAACTCCTGGTCTGCCAGCGCCACCGCGATGAAGCTCAACAAGCGCCTGGGCGTCTTTGAGCTGACCGTGCCGCTGCCCGCCGGCGTCCACCGCTACCGCCTGATCATCGACGGCCAATGGACGCACGACGCCCGCAACCCGCACAGCGAGCCCAACCCCTTCGGCGAGCTTAATAGCGTCATCGATGTGCCCGCCTCGCCCTCGCGGTTCTAGTTCGCGCCCGTGCCGCTCTTCAGGCAGCACGCAACCGTCTCACGATGCCTAATGCGCCGCACTCGCGGCACCACTCTCGCGCCGTCGCCCGCGCCTTCGCGCCGGGCCAGACAGGAGCTGCCGACAATGATCGATACCAACGGGGCGACCTTTGACGCGCTGACGAACCTGTTCCTCGGGCCCGCCGCCGGGCTCAGCGGGATGGCCATCACCCCCGACATGCTGCTGGACGATCGCGCCCCCGCGCCTGCGACCTCCGCGCCTGTGCCCCCCGCCAATACTGCCGCGGCCCCCGCGCTCAACACAAGCTCACAGCCCTCAACACTGCAGGCCAATAGCACACGCCGACTGCGCCTCGCGAGCGACGCGCCTTCCGCAATTGCGCCCCCAATCGCGCCCCCAATCGCGCACACGGCTACGACCACGCACGCGCGCTCTACGCCGCGCAGCACGCCACGCAGCACGCCCAACTCTCGCCCGATCGTCGAAGCCGTCGTCCTGGGCAACCTTCCGGGGCTTGCTTCACTCTGGCCCGCGCAATATGCACGGCACCTGGCTGAGCAGCTCGCCGCGCCCGTTCTACTCGCCAGCGCCGGTCCCGATGTGCTCTCACTACGAACACTGGGCGCGCAACCCAGCGGTGCTGATCCGGTCGGCTCGATAAACAACATGTCGCCGCGGGCGGCACTCGCCGGCGCGCTTCAAGTCTGCCCGCGCGTGCTGGTCATCGTCGCCTCGCCTGAAGATGAGCAGCAGCTGCTCGCCAGCGCGCTGGTATCGGTCGTCACGCTGCTCACCGGCGCCGACGACGCCTCGGCCGTCAGCGCCTACCGCACGATCAAGCGCCTCAGCACCGTAACTGACGCGACCCGCGCGCCCGGCACTCCAAGTCCCGAGGTTCGCCTTGCGTTCATGGGCGCGACGCCCGACCGCGCGCGGGCCGCGTGGGACCGCCTCAGCGGCTCGGCCCAGAGCTTCCTTGAAGTGCCGCTGACCCTCGGCGGCGTTGTGCCGCGCCTTGAAGCGCTCACCGGGTCCGTCACGCTCTTTGAGCACCCGTGCGAGACGCCGATGACGCAACTGCTTGAAGACGCCGTTGCTCACATGCGCGTGGACATGCCCGGCGACCTTCGGGTCCAGAGCCAGGGCGTGAGCCAGGTGGTGAGCCAGGTCGCGCCGGTTGTGCCGCGCGTATCACCGCCGCCCAAGGTCATCGAGCCCAAGCCGCTGCCTCTACCGATCCAGATGCCACCTGTGCCGCCGGCGCTGCCGCCAGTTCTGCCGGGCCTGACCGCGCTTGAGTTTGTCTGCCCCGGGCAACCCGGCGTGCTGCTGGCGCTGGATGCCGACGGCCGCGCGAACGCGCTGATCATCGACGCCGGCCCGCAAACCAGCGACCAGCGCGTTCAGGCGTGCGTCTACAAACTCGTCTGTGTCGGCGCGTGGCTGCGGGCCAACGTGGCCCTGCTCGGCGCAATCACCCGCGGGCGCATGAACGAAGAGCTCACCCCGCGCTTGCACCTGATCACTGACCGCCCATCGAGCGTGCGAGGTTTGATCGACAGCGACCTCCGCCTGCACGCCTGCGGTCAGGCCAGCGCCGCCGTGGACGGGCTTGTGCTGACGCCGGTGAACTAAGCCGGCGCGACCGCCGATCGGCCGTCATCACGGCGACCGCGCCCAAGCTCTGTGGCTGGCTTTACAGCCGCGCGGCGAGCAACCCACCTGTTGGTACCACCCGCGCCCTCGGCGTCGATCCTGGCGCAGATACAGCTTTGAGCACACAACTGCGGCGTTCAACGCCGCCTGCGCGGGTGGTTCCCAAGCGTTTGCGAGCCTTCGCCCACAAGGCGCGAACCGGCCCTAGGCAATCTCGCGGCGACGGCCCTTGAGCTCGCTGAGGTGTGCGCGCTTGCCGACGTGTTGCTCGTCGATGACAAACTCGCTGCCCGAAGCGCCCGCGTCGGGCAGCTCATAGAGCAGGTCGAGCATGGTCTCTTCGAGCACCGCGCGCAGGCCACGGGCACCGGTCTGGCGTGAGAGGGCCTTGGTCGCGATGGCCTTGAGGGCCTTGTCGGTGAAGGTCAGCTTCGCGCCTTCGAGGCTAAACTGGTGCTGGTACTGCTTGACCAGCGCGTTCTTGGGCTGCGTCAGCACGTTGAGCATGACATCGAGGGTCAATGGTTCGAGGGGTGCGACAACCGGCAGACGCCCGACAAACTCGGGGATCATGCCGTACTCGACCAGGTCATCGGGCTGGACCTGCGAGAGCAGCGCCGCGGCCTCTGATTCCTTATCCTTGAACGTCGCGCTGTCGTTGAACCCGATGCGGGCCCGCCCGACGCGCCGGCGGATGATGTCTTCAAGCCCGACAAAGGCCCCGCCGCAGATGAACAGGATGTTGGAGGTATCAAGCTGGATGTACTGCTGCTCGGGGTGCTTGCGTCCGCCCTGCGGCGGCACGTTGGCGACGGTGCCCTCGAGCATCTTGAGCAGGGCCTGCTGGACGCCCTCGCCCGAGACGTCACGGGTGATGCTGACGTTGTTGGAGGTCTTGCCGATCTTGTCGATCTCGTCGATGTAGATGATCCCGCGCTGGGCGGACTCGAGGTCGAAGTCGGCGTTCTGCAGCAGCTTGAGAAGCAGGTTTTCGACGTCCTCGCCGACGTACCCGGCCTCGGTGAGGGTCGTGGCGTCACCGATAGCGAAGGGGACCTTGAGCACGCGGGCGAGCGTGCGGGCGAGCAGCGTTTTGCCGCTGCCGGTGGGCCCTATAAGCAGGATGTTGCTCTTGTCGAGCTCGATGGTGCTGTCCTCGCGCTCGATGTGCAAGAGGCGCTTGTAGTGCGAGTGGACGGCGACCGAGAGGGCGCGCTTGGCGTAGTCCTGCCCGATGACGTACTGGTCAAGGTGCTCCTTGATCGTGCGCGGGCTTGGGATCTCGGTGAACAGGGGCGTGCTACCGCCAACGCGTCGCCGCTCCTGCTTGAAGATGTTCTGGCACAGGTCGGTGCAGTTGTTGCAGATGTAGACGTCGTTGGGGCCCTCGACCATGGGGCCGACGTCGCGCGAGGTCTTGCCGCAGAATGAGCAGGTCGTCAGGCGCCGCCCTTTGAAGCCGCTGCCCTGGTCGGTGGGGGGCGGGGTCGGGGTGTCGGAGCCGTCGTTGCGGGACTTGGCCATGTGGTATTCTCAGCGCGAGCGTTGGACAGCCCCTCGCGGCGAACGCGCGGGCGGATAGAACTGTATCGGCACGAACGGGTGGCGGCTCAAAGCGCCGTGGCGGGACTGGCAAGAGTCTGATGCTGTTTGGTGATTCACCCGGGGCCAGAGTTGCTGCTTGGGGGCAGGCCTGGGGGAAACTTCCGCGGTGGTTGGGGTGATGGTTGTGGCGGAAGCGGCGGAGTTGGGGTTGGTGGTAAAGGTGGTGGGCTCGATGCCGCTTGGCGCGCGGGTGGCTGGTCGGGGCGCGCGGGCCGCGGGGGTCGCTGGCGTTCGACTTGGAGTGGGGGTTGGCGCGGGGATTGGAGTTGAGGTTGGCGCGTGGGTTGGCGTGGGGGATTTTCGGACCGTGCGCCGGCGGGGCCGTCAAGCCCGGCGCTGGCGCGGACCTTGGCTGAGAGCCTAGAGCGCGCGGTCTGGAACTCGACCTCTGAGAGCTTGCCCTGGTCGCGCATGGTGCGAAGCTGCTCGAGCATGGAGCCGGTGGTGATCGGGGCGTCGTCGTCGGCCATGTAGTTGCGTCTTACGGCGACGATGACCAGCGTGAGCATGACGATGGCGGCGATGAGCCCGCCGATCCAGGCAAGGATGGTGGGGAGGCTGGTGGCGGCGTTCTGGGCCAGGATCGCGCTGGGCATCTGGAGGCATCATTGCCCGCCGGGCGGCGCGGGATCGAGGCTGCAAGTGGGCGGCGTTTTTGCAATGTGAGGGCGTGATGCCCGATAGGCAGAGCATGAAGTGTGACAGCGCGAGAGTGTGGTTCGGCGGCGGCGTGCATCGCGTGGGCGGGGTGCTTGGCAGCGTGATGTTTGGGCTGGGCTACGTGTTCATGGGCTGCGTGTGCATGGCAGGTTGCGGGCGCGAAGAAGTTCGTGGTGGCAGCGCGGCAGCGGATGTGCTGCGCGGGCCGGTGGTGAGCCGTGGTGGCTCGGCGGCGTTCGGCGGCGGTGGTGTTGATGCCGCGATGATGGCGGGGGGCATGGGTGCTGCGGCGATGGGCGGTGCGCGGCCTGCAGATGGGTATCTGGAGGTAGTCAACGCGTGGTGCCCGGTGATGCCTGAGAAGGCGATGGAGCGTCGGGTGGCGGAGGCGTTGACGCGCGAGTTTGAGGGGCGGGTCGTGGGGTTTTGTTGCGATGACTGCGTAGCGGCGTGGGCGAGTTTGGGTGATGAGGATCGCCGTGGGCGGCTGGCGCGGGGGGCGAACAGCGGTGGTCGATGAGCGATGAGCGATGAGCGATGAGCGTTGGCCTACCGCCCGATGGCGGGTAGGAAGCCCGCCGCCCCAAGAGCATGGCGGGGCGAAGCGGGGCGCTGGCGTGTGGATTGCGTGGATGGCCCGGGCCGGATAGTCTGGGTTGGGCCCGGTTAGAGTCGGGCCGCACACGCACCACCAATTGGAGGCCGTTTTCATGGCTGGACGAATCAACGGGTCAAGCTCTGGCGTGGCGGGTGTTCGCGTTGCCGGAGTGGGCGGTGGGCGGCTGAGCGGTCTGATGCGCGCGGCGCTGGCCGGCCTGACAGGTGTGGCTGGCCTGGCGTGTGTGTGCATCGCTAATCCGGTGCTGGTGACGCCGGGGGTGACGACGACGACGCCTTCGGCGCGGCTGATTGGTGAGCGAGCGCGCGGGCAGGTGCTGGCGAACGTTGGGTACTACCGCGCGCCGGTGGTGATTGTTGAGAACGGCAAGGCCGCGGGCGTGGTGTTTGTAAGCGAGGGTGATCTTTGGCGCGTGGGGCTTGGCGGCGGCGCGGCGACGCGGCTGACGAGCCACGCCTCGGCCGAGGGTGAACCGGCGCTGAGCCCGGACGGGCAGACGCTGGCGTTCGCGGCGAGCTATGAGGGCGAGCGCGAGGTGTACACGATGCCACTGGCGGGCGGGCTGCCGGTGCGGCGGACGTACGACGCGGCGCGAGTGACGTTTGTGGGCTGGTCGCCTGATGGGAAGTTGATCTATTGCAGCGAGGCGGGCTCAACGTTGCCGCGGGTGAGGATGTTTGTGCACGAGCTGGCTGGTGACAAGCGTGCGGCGGTGCCGCTGGCGCAGTGCAGTGATGGGGCGATCAGCGCGGACGGTCGGAGCCTGGTGTTCACGCGGCTGGTGTTTCAGGGCAGCCAGACGGACCGTTACAAGGGCGGCACCGCGCAGCAGCTCTGGCGGTTTGCGCTGCCCGAGGGGTGGTTTGAGCGTGCGCTGGCGGGCGAGGCGTTCAAGGGTGAAGAGGCCAAGGGCATGACGACGGAGTATGCGGGGACGAGCCGTCGGCCCATGTGGCACGATGGGCGCGTGTACTTTGCGAGCGACCGATCGGGGACGATGAACATCTGGAGTGCGGCGGCGGACGGGAGCGACCTGAAGCCCGTGACTGAGCACAAGGGGCTCAAGGTGGGCTCTGCGAGCATCGGGGCGGGCGTGCTGGCGTATCAGCTTGGCGCGGATGTTCGGGTGCGCGACCTGGCGAGCGGCGATGACCGGGTGCTGGCGATCACGCTGAGCGGTGACATGGACCAGACGCGCGAGCGGTGGGTCAAGAAGCCCAGCACGTACATCACGCAGGCGACACTCTCGCCCGACGGCTCTCGCGTGGCGATCACGGCGCGTGGGCGGGTGTTCAATGTGCCGGTGGGCAAGCACGCCGCGGGCGGGACGCGGGTGGTGGACGTGGACCCGCGCGAGGGCGTGCGGTATCGCGAGGCGCGGTTCTGGCCGGCGATCAAGGTTGAGAAGGGCGTGACGGGCGAGAACGCTGAGGCGGGCGAGAAGAGTGAGCCGGAGGGTGGGGTGAGTGATCGGCTGGTGGCGCTGAGCGATGAGACGGGCGAGTTTGAGGTGGTGATGCTGGCGGCTGATGGCACGGGCGCGCCGGTGCGTCTGACCGGTGACGCGGAGGTGCTGCGCTGGAAGGCGGTGCCGAGCCCGGACGGCAAGCTGATTGCGCACAGCGACAAGAACCTTCGGCTGTGGGTGCTGGATCCGAGCAAGGGGACGTCGGTGCTGGTAATCAAGAGCGAGGTTGACAGCGTCAACGACTTTGCGTGGTCGCCCGATGGGCGGTACATCGCGCACGTGACGTACGGCGCGAACACGTTTCAGCGTGTGAGCGTGTGGGACCAGACCACGGGGCAGACGGTGTTTGCGACCAGCGATCGGTACGACAGCTACTCGCCGGCGTGGAGCGCGGACGGCGCGTGGCTGTACTTTGTGAGCGACCGGACGTTTGAGAGCCTGACGAGGAGCCCTTGGGGGCCGCGTGCGCCGGAGCCGTTTTTGGACAAGCCTGGGAAGATCTATGGGGTGGCGCTGAAGCCTGGGGCGAAGTGGCCGTTTGTGGCGGATGACGAGTTGCAGGCGGTCAAGGCGCGTGCGGAGAAGAAGGCCAAGGAGAAGGCGGGTAAGGAGAAGGACAAGGACTCAAAGGACAAGCCCGAGGATGAGAAGAAGGCGGCTGGGGGCGAGCCGGCGGACGCGGTGGGTGTGCCGAAGGTGGAGGCACCCGGCGACGAGGGCGAGAAGGCGGTGAAGGTAGAGGTTGTTGGTGAGGGTTTGATGGGGCGGCTGTACGAGGTGCCGGTGGAAGCGGGGAACTACAGCGGGCTTTTGGCCGGCGACGGGGCGCTGTTCTGGATGCGGTATGAGGCGGCCGGCGTGGCGGCGGCGGTCAACGGCCCGCCGACTGGCGAACTGGTGGGGCTGAAGATCGGGCACGAGGCGCCGAAGCTAGAGGTGGTGGCGGGGGGCCTGAGTGGCGCGGAGCTAAGCCTTGATCGCAGCAAGCTGCTGCTGGTCAAGCCCGGGGCGCTGGGCGAGAAGAGCCTGCTGGTGATCGACGCGAAGCCCGCGAAGGCGGAGCTTGACGAGGCGGGGGTTGATCTCTCGGGCTGGAGCCTCTCGGTGCAGCCGCGCGAGGAGTGGCGGCAGATGCTGATTGACGCGTGGCGGATGCTGCGCGACTACTTCTACGACCGCAAGATGCACGGCGCGGACTGGCGCGGGGTGCTGGAGAAGTACCTGCCGCTGGTTGAGCGTGTGCGGTCGCGCGATGAGCTGAACGATGTGCTGGCGCAGATGACCGGCGAGCTCTCGGCGCTGCACCACTTTGTGGTTGGTGGCGACATGCGGCGCGGCGAGGACCGCGTGTCGATCGCGACGCTGGGCGCGGACCTGAGCCCGGTGGAGGGCGGTTGGAGGGTTGATCGGGTGATTGCGGGCGATGTGGACGAGCCGCAGACGCGCAGCCCGCTGAGCGCGCCGGGGGTTGATGTGGTGGCGGGTGACGTGATCGAGCAGATCAATGGGCGGAGCACGGTGGGTGTGAACCCGCACCGGCTGCTGCGGCAGCAGGCCGGGCGGCAGGTGCTGCTGACGGTGAGGCCGGGCGCGGATGGAGCGGGTGGTGCGGCTGAAGCGGGTGGCGCGTCGCGGCGTGTGATTGTTGAGCCGCTGACGGCGCCAGCGGACGATGAGCTGCGGTACCGGTCGTGGGAGGTCTCACGGCGCGAGCTGGTGGACAAGCTGGGTGAGAAGAAGATCGGGTACGTTCACCTGCGGGCGATGGGGCGCGAGGACTTTGCGGCGTGGGCGCGCGACTACTACCCGGTGTTCAACCGCGCTGGGCTGGTGATTGACGTGCGCGACAACAACGGCGGGAACATCGATAGCTGGATCTTGTCGCGGCTGATGCGGAAGGCGTGGATGTTCTGGAACCAGCCGGTGGGGCGCAGCGACGGCATGTGGAACATGCAGTACGCGTTTCGCGGGCACATGGTGGTGCTGTGCAACGAGAGCACGGCGAGCGACGGCGAGGCGTTTACCGAGGGCTTCAGGCGTTTGGGGCTGGGCAAGAGCATCGGGACGCGGACGTGGGGCGGGGGCATTTGGCTCAGCTTCTCGAATGAGCTTTCGGACAAGGGGATTGCGAGCGCGGGCGAGTATGGCAGCTTTGGGCTCGATGGGCTGTGGCTGGTTGAGGGTGAGGGCGTGACGCCGGATGTGGTGCTGGACAACTTGCCGCACGAGTCGGCGCACGGGCGCGACGCGCAGATCGAGGCGGCGGTTGAGCACCTGAAGAAGCTGATCGCGGAGAAGCCGGTGGAGCTGCCTGGTGTGCCAGCGGCACCGGTGAAGGCGGTGAAGTAAGGCAAGGGATTGAGGGCTGGGCGATGAGCAATGAGTGATGAGTGATGAGGGTCGGGCTTGTGGCCTGATGGCGGGTTGGAATCTGGCCCTTGGACGGCAGAGGCGAAGCGGCAGGATGGAATCCTGCCCCACGCGAGTCAGAGGCCACGGCGGTGGGGGCTTGACCGGGGATGGTTGGCGGCCTTTGATTGCGGCCCGGCGCAGAGCGTTCTGCCCGGGCGTCCCTGCTCGGTGGTAGTCATCACTGAGGGCACACGCCGCCGAGGCCTCCATGCCTCGGCACACTCCGGACCGTTCTTGGGCACGGGCCTTTGGCCTTGGCTCTTGGTCGTGTCGGCTGGGGTGACGGATGGTTGACGGTCTTTGCGCTGGAGGTTTGCATATGGCTCGTTACATTGGTCCGAAGGTCAAGCTGTCGCGCCGGGTTGGTGTGCCGATCGCGGACAACCCCAAGCACACGTCCAAGCGTGAGCTGGTGTACCCGGGCATGCACGGGTTCCGCAGCCGTCGTCTGCGTGACTATGGGCTTCGTCTGAACGAGAAGCAGAAGGTTCGTTTCCACTACAGCGTTCTTGAGCGTCAGTTTCGGCGGTACATCGAGCTGGCCGGGACGATGAAGGGCAACAAGGGCGAGCAGCTGATGCGTCTGCTTGAGAGCCGTCTGGACAACGCGGTTCGTCGCGCGGGGTTTGCGCGGACGATCTGGGCTGCGCGTCAGCTTGTGGCGCACGGCCACGTGCTGGTGAACGGTCGCAAGACCGACCGTCCGAGCTGTCACATCGAGCCGGGCGACGCGATCACGCTGAAGCCCGGGATCCAGAAGCTGGTTCGTGAGAACATGGAGTCGATGGCGGGGCACCAGGTGCCGCAGTGGCTGGACGTGAACCCGTCGGAGCTGACGATCAAGGCGGTGGCGAGCCCGACGAGCGATCAGATTCCCTTCGACATCAACCCGAACCTGATCGTCGAGTTTTATCGCTAATACTGGCCCTTGCCTTGCGGCGGGGGTGCCCCTGCCGGTGCTGTTGACATTTTCCCACGAGCGGCGGGCCGAACCCGTCGCTCTTGGGCTTTTTGGACCGCCCGCGCTTACACTTGCGACGACATGCTCAAGCTGCTTACCAAGTACAAGATGTGGATCCTGGTGACCTTCGGGATCTTTGTGATCATTTCGTTCCTGCTGGCCGACTCTTTGCAGCGGCTGGGGCGTTCGGCGCAGCTGAACGCGACGCGTTTTACCATCGGGCCTGACAAGGTCACGCAGGTGGACGAGGTGGTGGCGTCAACGGGGATCGAGGCGATCAACCGCGCGCTGGGGCGTGACCAGCAGGGCCGGTCGATGCTCAACCGGGCGCTGGCGCTGCCCGAGGACGCGAAGCTTCCGGCGTGGCTGATGCGGACGACCGAGGCGCGTCGTGCCGGGCTGCTGGGCGGGAGCGTCGACGGGCGCGCGATGGCCCTTGAGCTGGCCCGCGCGAGCTACGAGAGCGATCAGAACCGCACGCGCGGCCAGCAGTGGCGCGAGGCGATGAAGGGTGAGTTGAACCTGACCGACGAGCAGGTCTCGGCGCGGGTGAGCACCGAGATTGCGCAGATCGCTGAGAACATGCTGGCTATGGCGACGGTGAACCAGCCGACGCGCGTGGAGGGAACGGAGGCGTTTGCGCAGCTTCGCGGGCTGATCCGCCAGAACCAGCTTTACCAGGACATCGCGCGGCTCTCGGCACCTCGGCTGTTGACCGAGGCGCGCAAGATGGACGAGGCGATTGTCGACTACATGTTCATCCCGGTAGACCCGGCGAAGGCCGCGGCGTCGCCGGCCCCAACTGAGGACGAGATCAACGCACACTTTGAGAAGTTTAAGGGCACGCTGGCCGGCAAGGGTGATTATGGGATGGGCTACAGGCAGCCCGACCGCGTCAGCTTCGTGCGGCTGACCATCGACCGCGCGAAGATTGCGGCGAAGGTGAGCATTGACCCGGTGAACGTGCAGAAGAAGTTGACCAGCGAAGGGCCTAGGGCGGGCGAGAGCCCCAGCGATGCGCGGCGGCGTGTTGAGGCCGAGCTGCGCGAGAGCACGACGGATCGGGTTGTGCGCGACGCCGCGGGGGGCGTGCGGGCTGAGTTTCTGCGTGTGATTGGCACGTGGAGCGAGACGGCGGGGTACCGGGTGATCCCCGAGGGCTTTGACCGCACGAAGCTGGAGTTTGCGACCATCGCCAAGACGGTGGCGGCGCGGGTGGGCGAGCAGACGGGCGTGCTGATCGATCCGCTGGCGGTCTTTACGCAGGAAGCGCCGGTCTCGCGCGACGAGCTGTCCAAGCAGCTTGGCGATACGTTCAGCTTCAGCGTGGCGTTCCGCGGGCAGCAGATTGTGCCGGCGCTGAACGTGCTGTTTGAGGCCCGAGAGCTGAACGCGGCGGCGCCGGCGGCGGACGACCAGATGGCGAACATGGGTCGCGGGATGATTGCCGCGCAGGTTGGCGTGCCGGTGGTGGACGGGTTTGAGTTGCCGACGCGGCCCGACGCGCGGGGCGTTGGGACGCAGCACTTTGTGATGGTGACCAGAGCGGTGCCGTCGGCTGTGCCGACGAGTGTGGAGGAAGTGCGGTCGGTGGTGGTTGAGGACGTCAAGAAGGTGCGGGCGATCGAGGCGCTGCGTGCGCAGGTGGAAGAGGTGCTGCCGGCGGCGAGTGCGCTGGGGATGGGCGAGGCGGTCAACTTGCTGCGGACGCGGGGGATCAGCACCGAGCTGCGGACGGGCGCGAGCGTGAGCCAGATGCGTGGGCTGCTGGGCCCGGACCGCAAGCCCGACACGAACGCGGGCTCGAAGGAAGTTGTTGAGGCGATCATGGCCCAGGCGCGGCGGCTGGACCCGACGGTGCGGTTTGATGCCACGAGCGTCATGGACCGGACTTTTTTGCTCGTGCCGGCGGGACGGCTTGGCGTGGTGCTTGGTCAGATCGAGCAGTTCCGGCCGGTGTCGCGTGAGCAGTTCCAGCTTCTTGCGCCGATGGTGGAGCGTTCGAGCGCGCGTGAGCAGCTTGGCGAGTCATTGGCGGCGCACTTCTCGGCCGAGGCGCTGATCGAGCGGCTGGCGGTGAAGGGTCTGGACGCCAAGAGCATCAATCGCGAGGGCGATGGGAAGTAGGGGATCAAGGGATAGATGGGAGGAGGGCTGAGCGCCCGATCGCCGGTTGAAAACCGCCCCCCGGGAAAGCAAAGATAGAGCGGCAGGATGTAATCCTGCCCCACGCGATGCACGGCCCCGCGCGACGCGAACGCCCCACGCGGCGCGAACGCCCCACGCGATGGACGGCACCACGCGGCGCGAACGCATGGAGCGATGCGAAGGCATGGCGGGTTGTAAAGCCTCGCCGACTAAAGATTTAAACCGACGGGGGGGAAGGATAACGATCCAAGGCGAGCGGCCACGGCCAGAAACGGCAACGCCCCGGGCGTGATGCCGGGGCGTGCGTCCAAACCAAGTGCTCGCGACAGGACTCGAACCTGTGACCTCAGCCGTGTGAAGACCGCGCTCTAGCCAACTGAGCTACGCGAGCGAGAAGGGGGCGATTATAGACGCGTCGGGGCGTGGTTCAAGGTGGCCAGTGCCGCTGGGTCTCTTGGTCCCTTGTCCCTTGTCATTAGCTTGCCTGTGCGAGGGTGGCGAGTCGCAGGATGTTCTCTTGAGTCATCTGCGTGCCGCGCAGCTCGCCGGTCAGGCGGCCCTGGCTCATGACAATGATGCGGTCTGAGAGGGCGAGCAGCTCGGGCATCTCGCTTGAGACCAGGAGCACGGCGAGCCCGGCGTCTGCGGCCTCGCGGACGAGGCGGTAGATCTCGCGTTTAGTGCCCACGTCGATGCCGCGGGTCGGCTCGTCGAGCAGCAGGACGCGGGTCTTGGCGGTGAGCCAGCGCGCGATGAGGACCTTCTGCTGGTTGCCGCCCGAGAGCTCGCTAGGGAGGCTCTTGAACCCGGCGGCCTTGACCTGGAGGCGTTTGATCTGCTCTTTGACCAGTCGCATCTCGCCAAGTGGGTTGCGGATGCCCAGCTTGGCCAGCGCGGGCATGCTGGGCGCAAGGATGTTCTCGTCGATCCCGAGCTGGAAGAACAGGCCCTGCAGGCGGCGGTCTTCGGGCACGTAGCCCATGCCGGCGCGGATCGCGCCGCGCGCGTCGCCCGCTTTGATGGGCCGGCCCACGACGCGGACCTCGCCGGAGGCCTTGGGGTCGAGCCCGAAGATGGCGTCGAGCAGTTCGCTGCGGCCGGCGCCGACGAGCCCGCCGACGCCGAGGATCTCGCCCGCCCGGACGCTGAGGTTGGCGCTGCTGAGGCGTCCTGGGCTGCGCAGGCGCTGGACCTCGAGGACCGGTAGGCTGGCGTCGCCCGCAGGGTTTCTGCGCGAGCCAGAGGCGGCGGCGTCAAGCTGGCGGCCGATCATCTGGCCCACCAGCACGTCCTCGTTGATGTCCTTGATGATGCTGGTGGCGATGAAGCGCCCGTCGCGCAGGACGCTGACGCGGTCGCAGCAGCTGAAGATCTCGTTCATCCGGTGGCTGACGTAGACCGCCAGCAGCCCCTGCCCGGCGAGGCGGCGGATGATCGCCATCAGGCGGTCGGCCTCGGCGACGCTCAGCGAGCTGGTCGGCTCGTCAAAGATGATTACGCGCGGGTTCTTGCGTTCGTCGCCCGCGTTGTCAAGGCTGCTGGCGATCTGCACGATCTGGCGGCGGCCGGGCGCGAGGGTGCCCAGCGGGGCTAGCACGTCGATCTCGGGTGCGAGGTCTTTGAGCAGTGCGGCGGCGCGGTCGGCCATTGCGCGGTACTGCACGCCCCAGCCCAGCGCGCGGATTCGGCTGGGCATGTTGTGAAGGCAAAGGTTCTCAGCGACGCTGAGGTTTGGGCACTGAGCGAGCTCTTGATGGACGATGCGGATGCCCGCGTCGTAAGCGTCTTTGACCGAGCCGAGCACCAGCGGGCGGCCCGCGAGGGCGATAAGGCCGGTGTCGGGCTTGTGCAGGCCGGCGATCGCCTTGCCCAGGGTGCTCTTGCCGGCGCCGTTCTCGCCCATGAGGGCGTGGACCTCGCCGGCGCGCATGGAGAGCGTGACGTCGCTGAGCGCAACGGTCGGGCCGAAGCGTTTGGTGACGTCACGGACCTCCAGCAGCGGCGCGTCGGCGGGGGTCGGCCCGGGTGCATTGTTGGCGTTGGCGGCGGGCATCGGACGCAAGGTTAGCAGGGGGCGGGTGAGAGTGACAATTGCCGCGCGTTACGCATCGCCCGGGCCCCGCTCGCCCAGGCCCAGCTCGGTCCAGCGGGCGATGGCGCGCTCGATGATTTTCGGGTCCATCTTCAGCACCGGCGGCCAGGCCCGCGCGGGGACGCCCAGCCGCGTGTCGGCGGGGCTCTTGACCGTCGCGTCCATGCCCATGCGGTGCGTGCGTCGGTCGCCCGACTGCCAGCGCAGCACGTCGCGCCCGGCATCAAAGTGCGCCAGCCAATGGAACAGCGCCGCGTCAGGGTCCGCGAGGTCAACCCCGTGGCTCAGCACGATCACGAACGGCGGGAGGCTCGATTGAGCGATCGCCAGAGCGCCGGCATCAAGCTGGTAGATCGCCTTGAGCGTGTCGATGCCGCTGGGCCCGGGCTGGGCGATTGCGGGCGCGGGTTTGTGGAGGGTCATCATTAGCCAGCCGCGTGCGAGCGTCTCGGGCAGGCTTGCGCCGGTGACGCCCGGCAGGGCCGTGATGGCGTGCAGGTAGTGGGCGGCTTCCATGTCGGTCATGGGCGCAAGGCGCGTGGGGGCGAGTGGTGAGGCGTCGTCTGTCGGGATGCCGTGGACGCTCTCGCCGGTGCGTTTGTGGGTGGCGTCGAAGCCCAGCTTGGTGCCCGCGCCGACGAATGGGGCGGCGTGGTCGAGGATGTCCAGCGGCCCGTGGACCAGCTCAACATCACGCAGCGGGTGGCAGTGGATGGCGCACGCGCGGAGCACGGCGAAGGTGTCGTGCACGTTGCACTCACCGTCAACGACCATCACGCACTTGGTCCAGGCCATCTGTCCCGCGCCCCAGACGCTGTGCATGATGCGCCGGCCTTGCAGCGGGTAGGCCTTGGTGATCTTGACCATCGCGCAGTTGTGGAACGCGCCGAACTGCGGCAGGTCGTAGTCGTCAATGTCGTGAACGATGGTCTTGAGCAGCGGCAGAAAGACCCGCTCGGTCGCTTTGCCGAGGTAGTAGTCCTCTTGCGGGGGCAGGCCGACGACGGTGGTCGGATAGATCGCTTCGGTACGGTGCGTAACGGCCGTGACCTCGACGAGCGGGTAGCGGTCTGGCAGCGAGTAGAACCCGGTGTGGTCGCCAAAGGGCCCTTCGAAGACCGCGCCGGGGCCGATCGCTTCGCCCGAGCGCGGGTCGTAGTCGATGAACCCCGCCTCGGGGCTGACCCAGCCCTCGATCACGATCTCGGCGTTGGCCGGCACCCAGAGCGGGACGGACTTGGCCCGGACCATCGGGATGCCGCCGCGGTTAAGAAAGCCGGCCAGCAGCAGCTCGCTGATGCCCGGCGGGAGCGGCGCGGTGGCGGCGTAGGGCATCACGCTCTCGCCGCCGAGCACGATTGCCACGGGCATTCTGCGGCCGAGCTTCTTCCAGCTTCGCCAGTGGCGTGCGCCGTCGTGGTGCATGTGCCAGTGCATGGCGACGCGGTCTGGCCCGAGCAGCTGCACGCGGTACATGCCGATGTTGTGGCTGGCGGGCTTGGCGCTGGCCGCGTCGTCTGCGTGGACGGTGTGGATGCCGGCGAGGGTGATGTAGCGCCCGCGGAACTTTGCGTTCCAGTCGTCGCCGCGCGAGATGCCCTGTACTTGGTCGTTGACGCCCGCGGGATAGCCCAGTGCGGCGAAGTTGCCATCGTGGGGCCAGCAGCGCAGGATCGGCAAGCGCGTCAGGTCAATCTGCGGGCCGGTCTTGACGACCTGCTGGCACAGGCCGTCACCCTTGCGCCGGCGCGGGGCGATGGTCAGCAGCGGCAGAAACTGGCGGGCTTTGTCCCACGCCTCACGCAAGCCGCGCGGGGGCTGCGGCTTGACGAGCTCGGCGATGCGGCTACCGATAGCCTCAAACCCGCCGGGCGTGCGGCCGAGGTCGTGGCAATCCAGCGCGATTTCAAGGCGTTTGTAGCTGCCCCAGGCGTTGATAAGCAGCGGAAAGTCTGCGCCCTCTACCTGCGAGAAGAGCACGGCCTTGCCGCCGCGGGCGTAGAAGCGCGGGTCACTGGCGCGGGCCGCGGCTGACGGCGGCGACGGCGCGGGGCGTTTGCTCATCATGTCGGCGATCTGCGCGACCTCAAGCACCGCCGAGACCGGGCGGTTGACGCGGACCAGCTCGCCCGCCTGTTCGAGCCCCTGCACAAACGCACCAACTGAACTGTACATGGCGGCAGTGTATCGGTGCGCCGCGCGGCCGGTGCCGACGGCCCGATCAGTGATGTTCCCAGCCCATCGTGCTGGCGTCGAGGGTGCCGTCGGGGGTGAGCACGGTGCACGTCCCAGCGCGAGCCGCTTTGCGGTTGCCGGATGCGTTGCTGTCGCCAGCCGCGCGCACGCGACCAACGCGGGTAAGGGGCGTGTTGGTAGCCGGGCACAGCGCGGGCACTGGGTGTGTGGGGTCGATGGCGATCAGCAGCTCGTAATCCTCGCCGTCACCAAGTGCCGCCCGCCAGCGATCTTGACTAGGTGAAGTGCTCGGGGGCACGTCGGCGTGGATCGGCAGCGCTGCGCTGTCAAGCTCGATGGTTACGCCGCTGGCCTTGGCCATGCGGTGGGCGTCAAGCCCGAGGCCGTCGGAGAGGTCCATCATCGCGTGCAGCGCGACGCCGAGCAGCGTGCAGAGAGCGTGAGCCTCGGCGATCCGCGGCTCAAAGCTCGCGTGTCGCCCGCTGGCAAGGCTGCCGCCCAGTGCGCCGGTGACGTACAGCACATCGCCGGGCCTGGCCCCACTACGCAGCACGGGCCCGCGCCGCGCGTGCGGCACGCCGCCGACGGCCACGGTCAGCACCATCGGCCCATCGATGGTCGCGAGGTCGCCGCCGACCATCGGGCAGCCGAAGTGCCGGGCCCAGTGGTGCATCGCGGCGGTGAGGGTCCGCGCATGATCATCGCTCATGCCCCTCGGCAGCGCGCCGGTGCCCAGTGACCAGCGCGGCAGCCCGCCCATGGCCGCGATGTCTGAGACGCTGCGAGCGACCGCCTTGCGAGCGATCTGCTCGAGGGTGAGCTGGCCGGCGCGAGCAGAACGAGCCTTACCGGAGGAGGCGGTTCCACCGGTGGGCCCAATAGGGCCAGTGCCAGCGAGCACAAAGTGGCGAAGCTCGATGAGCTGGTCGGTGGTCAGAAGCATGACCGCGGCTGAAGCTTCGAGCACGGCGCAGTCATCGCCCGGGCCCACCAGCACGCCCGGCGGCAGCTGCTTGACCTGCTCCGCGATGAACGCCAGCAGCGTGTTCTCGTGCATGCTCAACCTGCGGGCTTGACGGGTGTGGCCATCTGCGGGCCGACACGCTTGACGCCGATGCGCTGGGCCAGCTCGTGGACGCGGACCACCGCGCTCCACGCGACGCCAGCATCGGCCTTGATAAGCACCTCGACCTGGTCGGCCGCTGGGCCCACGCGAGCGGCGAGGGCCTCCATCACGCCGTCGATGCTCACGTCGGTCACGCCAGCGCCGGAGGCGCGCACGTCACCATCAGTTGGCCCGCGCCGCAGCGTGATGACAAACCGGACCGGCGCGGTGGCGAGTGGATCACCCGCGCTGGGCACGCCCGCACCGGGTTCCGAGCTTGGGCCGCCAGGGCCGCCCTGCGACGTCGCGGGCTTGGGCACGAGCCCGCCCAGCAGCCACTCTGGCCCGAGGAACGCCGCGGAGACCATGAAGAAGACCAGGATGACCATGACCACGTCGACCATCGGGGTCATGTTGGGGCCAAAGTGCATGCTTGAGAGGTCACGGGCGGCGCGGCGTCGTAGTGGACCGGTGCTCATGGCGCACCTCTGGGCGCGGCGTTGGGCGAAGCCGTGGGCGCGACAACGGGACCGCCACTTGGGCCGCCACTTGGGCCGCCACTTGGGCCACCACTTGGGCCGGCTTCGACGCGCTGGGTCGCGTAGTCGACCTGGTTGATGCCCACCGACGCCAGCGCCGCGAGCGCGGGCTCAACTGCGGCGAAGGGCAGGTCACGATCGGCCCGTACGACCACCGGGAGCGTCTTGAGGTCTGCCGCGGACAGGCCGGCCAGCAGGAGCTTTGCGCCACCAAGCTCGCGCAGCAGACGCTGCAGCTCGGTTGGGTCTTTGGCGGTCAGGCCGTCAACGCTGATGCGGACCAGCACCCCGCCCCAGAGCGTTCCGCCGGCGGCGGCGCTTGCGGGCGCGACGGCGACGATCACCGCGCGGTCGTCACGCTCACCCCTCCCCACGCTGCTCGTGGGCAGGCGGACAAGCGACGCTTGATCGCCCGCGAGCTTGCCGACGATCAGGAAGAAGATGATCAGGCACATGACTACATCGATCAGCGGGGTCACGTTGACCGGCTCGTACGAAGTCTGGTTCAAGTTGGCCCGGCGGCGTCGCATCGGTTGAAGGTCGCTGGCTTTGCTGCTTGGTGAATGGCGCGCGTGGGGTGTGAGTGCGTCGAGAGTGGGGGGAGAATTTGAGGGGGAGAGTGGGGGAATCGTGCAGCGATCAGGTTTTTGCGGGCTGTGTGCGAGAGACGCCGTTGAACACGCCGGCGGCGGGTTGTCCTGATGTCCCAGCGGGCTGTGCGGCTGTTTGTGTCGCGGGCGGCGTTGTCGGCGGCGTGTCGGCCTGGGCCTGGCGAACATCGCACAGCAGCTCGACGAGCTCGGCGCTGATGCCCATCGCGCGGGTGCACAGCTTGTCAACCTGCGAGCGGTACAGGCCAAAGACCAGCAGAGAGGGGATCGCGACAATCAGCCCAAGTAGCGTGTGGAAGAGTGCCTTACCGATCTCGCCAGAGAGCAGCCCCGGGTTGGCCTGCCCGCCAGCGCTGCCGAGCTTGACGAACGCCAGCACCATCCCGTACACCGTTCCGGCCAGGCCCAGCAGAGGGCCGAGGTTACCGATGACATTCAGCGGCTCGATCTTGCGGAACCACCGCGCACACTGCTCACTGGCGGCCAGTTCTGCGGTGTTTCGAACACCTGCGCGGTCGTGCCCGGGGACGGTCATCGCCGCCCGGAGCACGTGGCTGTAGAAGCTCGCGTCGCGCTGCAGGTAGCTCTCAAGCCCCGCGAGGTTGCCCTCAGCGAGCATGCGCCTTGCCTGCCGCTCTGATTCGTCGGGCGTGATTCGCGAGGCCCGAATCTCTATCAGGCAGCGGACGATGACCGTGCCCGCGGCCAGCGAGCCGAGCACCAGCAAGACGGTGAACAGGTCTGAACTCTGCCAGAACAGACTAATGATGCTGACGGTCTGGTCGGCCGCGGGCGCGCCGCCCGGCAGAGCCTGGCTGGTGCCGCCGGTTGCTGCACCGGTCTGGGCCGCGCCGGCGGTCGCCTGCGCGAGTGTGCTGGTGGTGCTCATCAAGCCGCTGAAGAAGTCCATGATCATCGCGGGATGTTATCGGCACCCGCCGCCCCGAGCCGCCAACACCTGCGCCAGCAGAGTCACGCACCGCGGAGCACCGGGCAGCGCGAGTATCGTCGAAGGAAGCCAGCAAACGAATCTGGGCCGCGGATCACGCCACTTCCGCAAGCCCAGTCGCCCCGCGGCGACCAACCCACTAGGGCGAACCGCTGTGTGCTCCAGAATCGTACGATCTCTGCACGCGGTGCCTGCGTTGCCGCCGGTCTGCTTTCCTTAAATCCCCGCCCTCACGCCCTCACGCCCCCCGCCCCCACGAGACCACATGTCACGACGCATCTACTTCGCACTTGCCCTGGCTCTGGTGATGGTCACCCTCGCCGGGCCTATTGCGCGAGCCCTGCCCGCGGCGAGTACTTCGACTATCGCGCAGCCGAGTGTTGAGGGCGTATCGGCCCAGGTCTTCAGTCAGCGCAGCGGTACGCCAGCGGGTGAGCGTCTGGCGATCGCTGTGACGATTGAGTTTGAGCGTGGCTTGCACATCTGGCCGCACAAGCCCACGGTGCCCAAGGGGCTTGAGGGGTTTGTGCCGATCCCCACGCGCATCGAGCTGGCCGATGACAAGCCCGCGCCCCCCGGGGTCTTAGTCGGGCTTGCTCAGGCGCAGTGGCCCAAGCCTCAGCGGCTCAGCGTGGGGTTCACGGGCGAGCCGGTCGAGATTGAGAGCTACAAGCAGACCACAACGGTCTACATCCCGGTCCATGTTGGAGCCGCCGTCGCTGCGGGGCGCATCACGCTGCCCCTTCGGCTGTATTTCCAAGCCTGCAACGACACGACCTGCTTCCCCGAAGACACCATCGATCTGCCGGTAAGCTTTGACGTGCTCGCGGTCGGATCGATGCCGGTGGGCGCGAACGCGGAGGCCTTCGCAGATTTGGACCCGTCGATCCTTGCCGAGGACGGGCCAGTCAGTGCTGGTGCAAGCAGTGGGGGATCCAGTTCCAGCGGCGCAACTTCCAGGGGCGGCGCAACTACTGGCGGCACAACTGCTGGCGGCGGAGCGCCCGCGGGCGAGGTCATCAACGTCCTCGGTTACACCATCACCATCCCCGCCGGGGGCAACACCGGCACCGCGCTGGTCATGCTGATCGCCCTTGCTGGCGGGTTCATCCTCAACCTGACGCCCTGCGTGCTCCCGGTTATTCCGCTGAAGATCATCGGCCTGCAGCAGAGCGCCGGCTCACGCTGGCGCTTGCTCTGGCTGGGGCTCATGACCGCCGTGGGCATCGTCGGCTTTTGGCTCGTCATTGCCGGGCTGGTCGTCGGCGGCGTGCTGGGCGGGATCAGCGAGCTGAACAGCTTCTGGCAGTTTAACCTTGGCATCGGTCTTTTCATGCTGTTCATGGGCGTGGGGCTTCTGGGGCTGTTCACCGTCAATTTGCCGCAGTGGGTCTACGCGATCAACGCTGACCATCACAGCACGCCCGGTGCCATCAAGTTTGGCATCTTGATCGCGCTGCTGGCGACCCCGTGCGTCGCGCCGCTCGCGGGTGCCGCGATCGCCTGGGCCCTCAAGCTGGGTAGCACGCCGGTGATCCTGCTGATGTTCGCGGCCATGGGCGTCGGGATGGCCCTGCCCTACCTGCTGCTGGCGGCGTTCCCGCGGCTGGTCAAGTTCATTCCGCGCGCCGGGCCCGCCAGCGTGCTGCTCAAAGAGGTCATGGGCCTGCTGATCATCGCGGCGGCGATCTTCTTTATCGGTAGCGGTCTGAACAGCCTCGTGGTTGAGAAACCATACATTGGGCGCAATCTCTACTGGTGGTTCGCGGCCGTCGCGGTCATCATCTCGGGGCTCTGGCTGCTCTACCGCGTGTTCAAGATCACGCCCTCGTTCGGCAAGCGTGTCGGCTGGTCGCTGGCGGCATTGCTGATGCCCGCGCTGGCGATCTTCTGGGCCAACGGCGAGACCGAGACCAGCCGTGAGAACTATTTGGCCGAGACGGAAGCCCGCAAGACCATGAACGTCGCGATGGAGCTGACGGGTCAGGCCTCGAGCATCCCGTGGCGCGAGTACAACCCCGCCGGGCTCGACGCGTTGGTGGCGCAGGGTCAGGTGGTGATGCTCGACTTCACGGCCGACTGGTGCTTGATCTGCAAAACCCTTGAACGCAACGTGCTGCAGACCCAGCAGGTCAAGGACGCGATCAAGATTAACCAGGTGCAGACCTTCAGGGCCGATGTGACCAGCCGCAAGGCCCCGGGTTGGGACCGTGTGCGGGCCCTGAAGCAGCCGGGCGTTCCGCTGCTGGTGATCTGGGGCCCGGGGCTGACTGAGCCATGGCTGAGCAACGCCTACACGATTCAGCAGGTAGTTGATGTTTTGGCCCGGGCTGGTAGGCCCGCTGGTCAGCCTGTAAGTGGGCCCGTTGCCAGCCCTAGCGCTTCCGCCGGAGAGCCGTAAGACAAGCCTGCCAAGGTCCTCAAACCTCGGCCCAGCCCGCCCCGAACCACCCAACCGGCCTTGGCTGGCCTGAAGAATCGTCGCGTGACGCGGAGGCGTTGACCAAACGCCCACCAGCGGGTATCCTTCTCCCCCGGTCAGGACCGAGCCCGCAACGGCCCGCCCCGACCGGATGACAAGTCAAAGCGCGGGCGTAGCTCAGTGGTAGAGCATCACGTTGCCAACGTGAGGGTCGAGGGTTCAAGTCCCTTCGCCCGCTTTGTATCGCACAACAACCCCAGGCCCATGCCCGGGGTTGTTTGCTTTTTGCCAGATTCAGCCGCGGCCCCGTGGGCATGTGCCCGTGCGCGGATGTGCGCGAGTTCAATGTGCCGAAGTGCCGAAGTGCCCGCTCTCTAGCTGCCCAGGCTGAACTCATCGTGGATCGCGCGTACCGCCAGCGGCCCGGCCGACGCCTCGACCACAATCGAGATGCTCATCTCGCTCGAACCCTGCGCGATGGCGATCACGTTAACCCCCGCCCGCGCCAGCGAGGTAAAGATCCGCGCCGCGACCCCGCGCGTCCCGCGCATTCCCGAGCCCACGGCGGCGACCACGCACACGTTCGGCACCACCTCGATAGTTCGCGGCGAGCCCACGCCACGCAGCGTCTTTTCCAGCGCGCCCTTGGCCCGATCAAGCTGCCCGCCCCCGACCACCAGCGAGATCCCCGCCTCGCTGACGCTCTGGCAGATCATGTGCACGTTGACGCGCTGCCCCGCCAGGGCTGCGAAGACCTCGCTGGCCGAGCCCGGCCGACCGATCATCGCCGCCCCGCCGATGTTGACCATCGCCAGATTCTTGAGCATCGGCACGCACCGCACAATGCTCACGCGCCCGCCCTCGGCCCCCGCCCCGCCCTCGGCCCGCTTGTCGCTGATCAGCGTCCCGGGGTGCTCGGGCTTGAAGGTGCTGCGCATCCGCACCGGCACGCCGTGCGCCGCCGCTGGCTCTAGCGCGCGCGGGTGCATGCTTTTGGCCCCAAACTTGCCCATCTCCACGGCCTCTGCAAAGCTCAGGCGGGCCAGCAGCCGCGCGTCGGGCACGCTGCGCGGGTCCGCCGTCATCAGCCCGTCAACGTCTGAGTAGATCCAGATCTCATCGGCCCGCAGCGCCGCACCCAGGATCGTCGCGGTGTAGTCGCTGCCCCCGCGCCCCAGCGTGCTGGTCACCCCGTGCTGGTTCGCCGCGACAAACCCCGTTACCACCACCCGCTCGCCCGCGTCCAGCAGCGGGCCAAGGCTCTGGCCGACCTGGTACATCGAGAGGTCCATCAGCGGGTCGGCCTCGCCAAAGTGGTCGTCAGTGACGATCCCCGCCTCGCGCCCGTCCATCGCACGCGCGCCCAGCACGTGCGCGAGCATCGCGCAGCTCAGCCGCTCACCAAAGGCCACGATCGCGTCGCGCGCCCGCGGCGTGAGCTCCTCCAGCGCCAGCACGCCCCGAACCAGCCCCTCCAGCCGCTCGAGCAGGGCCGTCACCGCCTGCTGCGCGCCCAGCGCATACGCCGCGGCGAGGTGCTTGTCGCGCACGGCTTTCAGCAGCGCCTCGGCCTGCATCGAGTTGCCGGAGGCCGCCGCGTCCGCCAGGTCCAGCAGCATCTCGGTGACCTGGTCCATCGCCGAGACCACAGGCACCACATTGTGCTCAGCGCTGGCGCTGACAACCAGCGCCGCGACGTGCCGAATCCGCTCGGCGTCCGCCACGCTGGTCCCACCAAACTTCATGACAATCCGCATGGTCGCTCCAGATTCTGGCCCCCGCCCACTCACCCCAACCACGTTCCTCACCCGCCTCTGTGCACACGCGCAACGTCCACCAGATCGCGCACGATCGCCGTCGCCGTCTCAGGCCCGCCAGCGCCGCGGCCCACCAGCGTCACCTCACCGCAACGTTCAAGGCTCAGGCAGACCGCGTTCACGTTCCGCGGCGTGTCCATCGGCCCGCCCGCGTCTACTTCCGTCGGCTCAACCTTCAGCCCGCCGTCAACGTCAATTGACCCGAGCAGCTTGATTGTCTTGCCACGAGCGCGGGCTTCGCGGATCAGCGCAAGGCTCAGCCCGCGGATGCCCTGCACCCGCGCGTCGGCATAACTTGGCCGATGCCCGCCGTCGCGCAGATCGTGCAAGTGGTTGGCCAAGATCACCAGCTTCATAGCGGTGTCTACGCCGTCGATGTCGTTGCTCGGGTCGGCCTCGGCATACCCCAGCCGCACCGCCTCAGCCAGCGCTGCGTCAAACGCTTCGTCTTGCGTCGCCATGCGGTGCAAAATGAAGTTTGTCGTCCCGTTGATGATCGCCCGCACGCCCAGCACCCGGTCGCCAAGGGCCGCCTGCCGGGCCAGCGCCAGCACGGGCGTCCCGGCCCCAACGGTCCCGCTGTAGCGCAGTTGCACGCGGTTGTGCGCCGCGGCCTCGAGCAGGGCGGCCATCGCGACCGCCAGCGGGGCCTTGTTGACGCTGACCGCGTGAAGCCCGCTGCGCATCGCCGCCAGTAGATTTTCAACCGCCGGCGCGGGATGTTTAAGGTCACTGGGCCCGCTCTCAACCACCACCCTCGGGCCGGCGTCACCGGCGAGCCGACCTTGGGCGGCCACAAACTGCGCGGGCCCAAACCCCGCATCAAACCCACGCGCGATCGCGCCCTCGCCACCTGTGCTGCTCGAAAAGCTCCCGACGCTCTGCCCGGTCGCCTTGTGCGCCAGCAGCGCGTCTATATCCAGCCCGCGCGGCGCTACGGCACAACCGCGGGTGTCGCAGACGCCCGCCAGCACCACCGCCCCGCCCGTCAGCCGTTCGAGCAGCGCGTGTTGATCGCGCAGCTGGCCCGCCAGCGCCCGCCCGACTACGCCAAAGCCCACTAGTGTGACTTGCACGCGCCGAATATAGCCGCCGGGCGCTGACCCTACGCTGAGGCCCGATGAACCCGTACGACGTTGACCACCCACCCGCCGCGCCGCGCCTGCCCGGCACCGTCTGTCTTCGCCGCCACGCAGACGACACCATCGGCGCGCTCGCCCTTGACCTGCTGACCCAGGCCGAGGCCT
>Ga0163144_10006266_pt1 | contig 26313 bp, 20 predicted proteins | sample OliLak19BULKMAT1_FD_123175 | JGI IMG/M metagenome (GOLD analysis project Ga0163144, IMG submission 123175) | Freshwater microbial mat bacterial communities from Lake Vanda, McMurdo Dry Valleys, Antarctica - Oligotrophic Lake LV.19.BULKMAT1 | ecosystem: Environmental > Aquatic > Freshwater >...
AGCTAGTGCCTGCGCCAAATGATGAAAATATCATCCTAAACCCCAAAATTCAGGTGCGTTTTAGCCAAGATATGAACCGCGAAAGTGTGGAAAATAACTTCACTTTTATGGCACAAGACGGCGCAAGCTCCCTCACAGGCACGTTTGAATGGGCAGAAGATAATCGCGGGTTTGCGTTTACGCCCACAGCCCGCCTGGAGCTGTCAGCTGTTTATGAGGTTGCCATTGGTGATGGCGCACAAGGCATTAATGGCGGTGAGTTAGGGGGGACGCGCTCATGGGAATTTAGCACCATCCCCTTCCCCGCCATCCTTAGTACCTACCCCACCGATGGTGAAACAGACGTTTACCCTTATGGGAGCGTAACCATTACGTTTGCCTCACCCATGAACATAGAGAGCATAGAAGAGCGCATCATCATTAGCCCCGAAGTAGCTGCTGTTGAGGGCTATTGGAGCGACTATAGCAATACCTATGAGCTATACTTTGAACGCTATGGCTCGGCACGCTACACCGTTACCTTAGAGGCAGGCGCAGAAGATATTTATGGCAATGTGCTTAACGAAGGTGTGAGTTTTTCGTTTACCTCTGCGCCGTACGATGCCGATTTAAGCCTGCGCGTGCCTCGTGATGTGGGCTTTTATAATGCCTATCGTGAGCCGAGTGGTTTTTACCTTACCCACCTTAACGTGAGCCGTGTGGATTTAGATTTTTACAGCGTTCCCACGGACATATTTATAGAACGCCTTCTCGGTGAAAGTTATTACAACCTCACGTATGATTACAAACCCACCGAAGAACAACGTATTCAATCATGGAGCATCCCTAACGTTGCCCCGCAAAATGCCACGCGCTTTGAGCTATTGCCATTGGGCGATATTAACAGTGGCGCAAACTTTGCGTGTAATGCGCTTGCTCCACGTGCAAAAGTGGGCGATATTGTGCGCGTGCTGGCAGACCCGCCCTTGCGTGCGCGGTCAGAGCCTGTAACGGGCGAAATTCTCAAGCTCATTTACGCCAATGACCGCATCAAAATTTTGCAAGGACCCGTTTGCGTGGATAACATCGTGTGGTTTGAAGTGCCACTAGGTGACGGGCGCAACGGCTGGATTGCCGAAAGCTTGGATGAAGAATACTTCATTGAAGTGGCAGAAGCCTCCTCTGTGACCACTTTTACCATTCCCACCACAGGCGAAAGTAGTACACTGACTCCCGGCATTTACTTCTTAGAGGCACAAGCCCCCGAAGTGGCAGAACGTGGCTATCAGTCACAAAAGCACATGATGGTGGTAGGGACTGCCAACCTAATGATGAAAACCAGCATGAATGAGGTCACTGTTTGGGCAACCAACGTCCAAACTGGCGAATCATTAGAAGGCGCAACGATTAAGATTTATGGCGAAGGTAGCAACAACCCTCCCCTTGCACAAGGCGTTACCAATGCAGAAGGTCTTATCAGGCTTGCGCTACCGCGCGCCGAAAGCCTATACAGTAGCCGTATTGCTGTTTTAGACGATGGCGAAAACTTTGGGGTAGCCTTTAGTGAATGGTCTAATGGGCTAGATGCCTACCAGTTTGGCGTAAATGCGGATTACTTCCCCCGTGATTATCGGGTGTATGCCTATACAGACCGCCCCATTTACCGCCCCGACCAGCCCGTTTACTTTAAGGGCATTGTGCGCCAAAAAGACGACATTCGCTATATTGTAGACCGCGAAATTACGGATGTGCCTGTTAAAATCACGGACTACAACGGCAACATTGTCTTTGATGAGCGCGTTGCTGTGAATGAGTACGGCACGTTTACCGGCACGTTTAACATCGCACCCGATGCGCCCTTAGGCTATTACTATCTTGATATCACACTTGGCAGTGATGATGACAATTATTCCCGTGAGGGCGGTGGCGTGAGCTTTATGGTTGCCGAATATCGCGTGCCAGAGTTCCAAGTTACGCTTTCCTCATCTGCGCCAGAAGTGGTACAGGGCGACACCGTCGAAGTACAAATCGACAGTCGTTACTTCTTTGGGGGCGCAGTAAGCAACGCTAACGTACTCTATACCGTGATAGCCAGTAACTACAGTTTTGATTACACGGGCAGAAACCGCTATAGCTTTAACGACATTAACTATGACGGCGGTCCCGACGAGTTCTATGAAGGCACAGGCGAGGTTGCCAGTGGTGAGGAGGTTAGCGATGCCAGCGGTATCGTTACGATTAGCTTGCCCGCCACGCTAAAGGATGCCACCCGAAGCCAAACGTTTACCGTAGAAGCCAGCGTTACCGACGAAAGCAACCAGTTTATATCGGGCAGAACGCAGGTTGTGATACACAAGGGCTTAATTTATGCGGGGGTTCGCCCGCTTAAATACGTTAGCATCGCCGAAGAAACCGCCACCCTAGAGCTGATTGCCGTTGATTGGGAAAGCAACCCCATCGCCAACCAAGAAATTGACGTGCGAATTGTTGAGCGTCGTTGGTACTCTGTGCAAGAACAAGGCAGCGATGGACGCACCAATTGGGCGTGGGAAGTAGAAGAAATCCCCGTTTTAGACGATGGCAAAGCCACCACCAATAGCGAAGGCTTGGCAAACTTTGAGTTTGTGCCACCGCTTGGGGGCGTATATAAAGCCTATGTGACCAGTCGTGACAGCGTGGGCAATGAAGTGATTGCCTCTACCACGTTCTGGGTAGCAGGCGAGAACTATGTGTCTTGGAGACAACAAAACAGCAACCGCATTGACCTCATTAGCGATAAAGACGACTATCAAATTGGCGATGTGGCAGAAATTCTCATCACCTCCCCCTACCAAGGCACAGCAGAAGCCCTCATTACCGTAGAGCGTGACGGGCTTTTAGACTATGAGCGCGTTACCCTAGAGAGCAATTCCTATGTGTATCGCTTGCCCATTGAAGAAGGCTTTTTGCCCAATGTGTTTGTGGGCGTGCTGTTACTCAAGGGCGTAGACGAAACCAACCCCGTTGCCAGCTTTAGGGCGGGCTATGTCCAATTGGACGTAGAGACAACACGGCGCGTTATTACCCTAGAGATTGAGTCTGATGTTGACCAAACACAGCCCCAAGACACGGTAACCTATACCATTCGCGCCACCGATTATGAAGGCAAGCCTGTACAAGCCGAAATCGGCGTGGGGGTCACCGACCTTGCGGTACTGTCGCTGTTACCGTCCAATAGTGAGCCATTGTTGCCATTCTTCTATGGTCAACAAAGTTTAAGTGTCCGCAATTCGTCCGCACTTACCATTAACGCCGATGCCGTTACCCAAGAAATTTTGGACACCATCAAGGGCGGTGGCGGTGGCTTCTTAGCCGATGGCTTGGTAGAGATTCGTGGCGAGTTTATTGACACCCCATTCTGGAACGCCACCCTAGAAACCGATGAAAACGGCGTGCTGGTCTTTGATGTGAAGCTCCCCGACAACCTAACGACATGGCGACTGGATGCACGCGCCATTACAAAATCAAATGAGATGAAAGTGGGGGAAGAAACGTTTGACATCATCAGCACAAAGCTCCTCATCATCCGCCCCATTACGCCACGCTTCTTCATAAGGGGCGACCAAGCCTCGCTTGCCGCCGTTGTCAACAACAACGCCCTTACAGAGCAAGAAGTGGTCGTTACCCTTAATGCCACAGGCGTAACCATCAATAGCCCTCTGTCGCAAACCATCACCATCCCCGCCCAATCACGCGGGCGCGTCACATGGGATGTATTGGTAGAGGATGTTACGGCAGTGGTTGCCACCTTCCGCGCCCAAAGTGGTGAATACAACGATGGCTCTATCTCGCCCGTTAGCCTAGATGACATTGGCACATTGCCTGTGTATCGCTATGATGTTAAAGAGACCGTTGGCACGGCAGGCGTACTCACCACCACCGAAAGCATTACAGAAACGCTTCTTATCCCCGATGGGCAAGACATTGGACAAGCAAGCGTTGCGCTTAACATCGACCATTCGCTGGCTTCGTCCGCGCTAGAATCGCTTGATAGGCTCATTCTTAACCAATATGCCTATCTCGAGTGGTCAATTAGCTCCATGCGCGTCAGCCTAACCGTCCTTAAAACGCTAAAAGCAGGCAATGTAGACAATCCTGCACTACAAACCAAAGCAACAAGCATCGTGAATGATGTCATCCAACGCCTGTATGCACGCCAACAATCCGATGGTGGGTGGGGCTGGAGTGGCAATCTCACAAGCGATCCAATGACAAGTGCTTATAGTTTATTGGCATTGGCAGAAGCGCGTGACGGTGGCTTTACTGTTTCTAATGAGGTGTTGAAACGGGCGCAAGAATACCTTAGAACCCAGTTTGTGAATCCCTCATTTAACACCCCTTACTGGCAACTGAATCGCCAAGCCTTCTTGCTTTATACCATGGCGCGTTCCGGTAGCCCCGATGTGGGACGCACTAACGCCCTCTTTGATGTTTATGAACGCTTGTCACTGTATGGACAAGCCTTGTTAGCGCAAACGCTTTATCTCATCAACCCCAACGACGCCTCTCGTACAGAAACGCTCGTTAGTGTGTTTATACGGGATGCGAAGCTAAGCGCATCAGGCGCATCATGGGAAGAACGCGGTGAGCGCGACTATTGGAACTGGAACACAGACACGCGCACCACAGCCATTGTGCTATCCACCTTGCTAAAGCTACGCCCAGAAAGCGAGCTACTGTCCAACGCCGTCCGTTACTTGGTGGTACAGCGCAAGTCAGATATGTGGGAAACACTGCAAGAAACCACATGGGCTTTGGACGTGCTTTCGGATTGGCTGGTTGTAACAGGCGAGCTAAACCCCGATTATAGCTATCGCCTAACGCTAGACGGCACGCCCCTAACCCAAGAAACCGCCGTAACTCCCGATAATGCCGATGAAGGGCAACGCTTCATACTGGATGTACGCGATAACTTGCTTTCGGGCGAAACGCTCATCAACATTGCCCGTACAGGCACAGATGAAGGCGCGTTGTACTATACCGCACGCCTAACGATAGACTTGCCCGTCCCTGATGTAGAAGCCTTTAGCAATGGCATCTTTGTAGAGCGCCGTTACACGCTAAATGGTGGCGACGGGCAAACACCCATCACAGAAGCCAACGCGGGCGACATTGTGGACGTGCGCCTCACCATCATCGTGCCAGATAGCCTAAACTACGTGGTCATCGAAGACCCGTTGCCTGGCGGCGCAGAAGGCATCAACCCCAACCTAAGCACCAGTACAGTTATCGGTACACGCCCTTCGTTTACCAATAGTAACAACTCGCGGCGATACGGTTGGGGCTGGTGGTGGTTTAGCAATATCGAGTTCCGCGATGAAAAAGTGGTACTCACTGCGCCCTACCTGCCCAGAGGCACCTACGAATTTAAATATTCCATGCGTGCCAGCGTGGCAGGGGTATATAACGTTATCCCCACCACCGCCCAAGAAGTGTACTTCCCCGAAGTATATGGGCGCAGTAATGGCAGTGCGTTTACGATTAAAGAGTAGCACAAAAACATAAAAAACACGGCGGAGCTTTATCGCTCTACCGTGTTTCTATCACAATAAAAAAAGCCCCCAATGCTACGGCAAAAGGGGCTTTTTTGGGCTTAAACGCTTAGTTTTTCTTGGGGGTTTGGGTGTGGGGCAGGCTGGTTTTTTCGGCAGAGGCTTCATCATCAAAGCGTACATCCACATACAGCTCATGAATCGGGAGCAAGAGATTATGTAGCTCTAGGGTGAGTGTATTTTCACTGTCTTCATGAATATGTAACAACCAGCCATCGCCCGCCTTGCGATAGTGCATCACGCGCACTTTATCCTGTGAAATAAGCACATACTCGTTAAAACTCTTAAGTTGGCGGTACACAGCAAATTTCTCGTTCATGTCATGCGCTTCTGTGCTAGGGGACAGCACTTCGATGATGAGCGTGGGGTTTAAGAGCGTGTACTTTGGTTTGGGGGCATGTTCGGGTTCGCCACACACCACCAATACGTCAGGATAGGTATATACATCCTTAAATGGCACACCCACCCGAAGCTCACTCCCGTGTACTTCGCAAGAGCTACCACGCAATTTAGCAAATAGCAACGCCATGGCGTTTCGTTGTATTCGAGAGTGGTTGGGGCTTGCGCCTGCCATCATAAATACTTGCCCATGATAGTATTCATAGCGCTCTTGTGACGATTGTTCTAGGTGAAAATATTCTTCTTCGGTGTAGAAACGTCTTTGTGGTAGCGCGGACATAGGGCTTGTTCCATTCACTATACGCTTGCTCTGTCGCTTTATTATACCCGTAATATGCCTAGCGCAAAGCAAACACGAGCGCATGGGAGTGATGTATACATGGCTTCAGGGTAACACACTCCCTCACAACAAAACCGCGTAATGAATAAAAAAAGCCCCCTTTGCCGTAGCATTGGGGGCTTTCTATAACAATAGCTTATGTTATTGCAAACGATTAGTCGCCTGCGCCTGCTAGGGCAACTCCACCCTCAAGTTCGCCGTCAGCTTCTGTCTTGGCACGCCCAATCGCGTAAATCATTACGCCATAGCCGCACTTTGCCGCCACATCCGCAATACAGTAACCCACTTGCACCGCCACGATGGTGGAAGCCCCGCCAATGCCCAACAGAGGGAACATGTAGACAATGGGGTAGAAGCCCCATGTGGCAAGTAACAATAGGCGGATATTGCGTAAGAGTACCTTAGCCTGTTCAGGCTGACGCTCGATGGCGGGTCCCATTTCTGTCCACAGGGTGTATACGATGTATACAAACGGAATGGAGGAAATAAAGCCCCAGATGGCGCGAGTGGTGTTATCGGCGGCAATTTCACCAAAATACCCTAAAGCCACCATTAAAACCGCGGCTGTTGCCAAGCGGAAGGTGAGTGAACCACCGCCCTTTGCCAGCGCAATCACAGCTACCAGTTCGGCAACCAACAACGGCACAGTCAACAACCAATCGACATAGCGATAGGCATCGTTAAAGAGTGCGCCAGAAGCAACGTAAACGCCACCTTCTAGCACATAAGCCGCAGACCAGCTTTCAAAAATGCGGAAGTAGTGATACCCCGCAACGGCGACCACAATCGCAGACATGACCATCGCCATGCGATATTTTGGTGACAATTGCGAGCGCACCAAAATAAAGAAGATGAACGAGGCAAACATGGTTGCAAATGTGAACGAAAAAAGATTATATACAAGGCTGTACTCAGCCACCGACAAAGTAGGCATAAACCATAGCTCCATTTTGGTGTAAGAAGTAACAAAGTGCACTGGCTAAAAGTTTTATAACCTTCAAAAAGTTATAAAATTTATAAACATAATCATCCCTCTCTTAGATAAGTAAAGGATAGTTTTTAGTTTAATCTGTGATGAGAAAAGTGGGGAAAAGCACACGACAGGTCAAAAAATCCCCCTTTGCAGTCGCATTGGGGGCGTTATATCGGCTTAAACGCTTAGTTTTTCTTGAATAAACGCATGAATACGTTCATTCACAGCATCGGGTTCATCGTGTTGTAGCCAGTGTGTCGCTTCTGGAAAGAACTCAAGGCGTGCGTCCACACACACATCCGCGCTGGGTTGTGCCATTTCCTTGCTTAATGCCACGTCTTTTTCGCCCCATAAAATTTGGGTGGGGGTGCTAATGCGCTTGCCTTTGGGCAGTTCTTCGCGCCGTGTGTCATCGGTGGCTTGCTTAACGTTGGTGCGCATTAGCCCGCGATACCAATTCAACATGCCTGTCGCCGCATTAGGCTTGCTCCACGCTTCACGATATTTCACAAGGTCGGCTTCGGTAAAACTGCCTTCTTTGCCAGTGGATTTGATGAGGTTAGCGAACACTTTATATTTGGCAATGCCCAGGGTGGCTTCCGGCAAAAGCGGCACTTGGAAGAAACCCATATACCAGCTTTTAAGCCATTGGGCGGGGTTGGCTTTAAGGTACTTTACCATCACAGTAGGGTAAGGGATATTAAGGATGCTAAGGGTTTTAAGGCGATTAGGATAAGCTGTTGCAACCCACCATGCCACCGCACCCCCCCAATCATGCCCGACAAGGTTCACGCGGTCATAGCCCAAAGCATCTATCAGCCCGATGATGTCATTAGCAAGGACGTTAAGCAAATAGTCCTCTATTTTGTTGGGTTTGTCACTTAGGTTATAGCCTCGTTGGTCTGGCACAATCACGCGGTAGCCCTTTTCTACCAGATAAGGGATTTGCTTCTTCCAGCCATACCAAAATTCAGGAAAGCCATGCAATAGCACAATCGGCTCGCCGTTAGGGTCGCCATCAATTGCCACATGCAAGGTAACGCCATTGGTGCGAATATATTGATGTTCCATGTTTAATACTCTCTCTTTTAAGGGATGTCTTTCCAAGTATATAGCGTATGCACGTTTTTATCATCCGTCCACACAGGCAACATCGCGCGCTCTAGCGCGTCGGGAAACAGCAACAGGGCTTCACGTTGGCGCGGTTGGGTGCGCTTCCATAGGTCATAGCCCACGCCTATCCCATCACGCAAGCCATGCACCAGCACATGCGTATAGCCCACATTTCGCCACACTTCAAATGCACTATCAGGGGTTTGCCCGTTGTAGAGCGCGTTTACCCAGTGGTCTAGCACAGCGTCACTATCACAGTACACTTGTGCAGGGCAATAGTACGTCAATGGCTCCCAAAGCATGAGGACTTTTGCGCCGTCAGGCAATGCACTAAGGGCTTGGATGGCTTTATGCGTTGTGCCGAGCGTGTTCTCAATGTAGGCGTTACGGGTTTCTGTGCCAAAAAAGTAGCCCACCACACGCAAGCCCCCCACATTGTAGCCCATGTTAATAAGGCTAATGACGCACGTTAGCCCCACAAATGACCTTAAAAAGAAGCCCATCTCTAGGGGGCGTTTGGGCAGGCGTTCTGTGCCATAAAACACCAATGCCCCACCGATTGCCATCAAGGGCATGAGTGCCACTTGCAAGCGCGGTTGTGAGCCAATGCCACTGGTCGCAGACATGGTATACCACGCCAAAAGCATGATGCCCCACAACGGCAATAAAGACCGCGCCCATGCCCGCACGTCATCGGGTAATTTGTCCCACACAAACACCAGCAAAAATGGCAACGTCATTAGCCATGCGCCCAACGTAAAGTTGAAGGGGTCACCCCCTGCATAGCCAAACAAGGACGCAGAGAACGGCAAAAACGCCCATAAGCCCCATTGTGATGTATCCAGCAAGCCCTGACCTGCGCCGTTAAAGAGCGCGTTGCGATAAGCATCCCATCCCAAACCGCCAATAATATACGGATAAAACGGATTGCCATACAGGATTGCCCCTTTTAGCATCCATAGCGCAAACACCGCCACCGCACTTAACACCAGCTTCATCAGCGCGCGCAGGCGGTTTTGTGGGGCAAACACCAGCACATACACAAAGAGCGCAATGCACAAAATACCGCCCGTGTACTTAACGCCTAACGCCATACCGCACAGCACACCCGCCAAAATGAGCCAATCGTTTTGAGCCGTTTTGCGCCATGTGGTAACGGCTATCACGCCCAAAATGCCGTACAGCATAATGCCATAATCCACATAAGGCACGCTTGCCAGCAACCACAGGCTATCGCTTGTCATCAGCAATAGCACCGCCAGATACGCCGTTTTTGCGTTGACATAACGGCGCACAAAACCACCTGTTGCCAGCAACGCCAATATACCCAACAAACTGTGTAAGGCGGCGGGCATCGTATCACGCCCTAACGCCATGCCAAACGCAAACAACACTTCTAATCCCTGCGGAAAGCCAAAGAAATGATTGTCGGGGTTTGCGAGAATACGCCCGTCTGCCAGATAGCGTTGTGGAATAACCAAATGATACGCCATCGCATCCCACGCAGACGGGGGCGCAAGCGCAATAACAAGCGCAATCCCCGCCCACAGCGCACCAAAGAACACTATCCATCGGCTTAAAGTGTCTGTAGGCAATAGCGCACGCCCCACACAATAGCGCAGGTCACGCACCCAAGCCAAAAGATGCTTTAGGCTGATGAGCGCAAGCACGCCCCACCACCCCCACAAAAATAGCGCATTAAACGCCCCCACCAGCCCCAAAACCAATGCACCCAAGCTCATCACGCCCAGCCCAACGCCTGCCGTTAGCCCCACCCGTTCATAAGGCGATAACAGCCCCAAGTTGAGGCGTTGAAGCAAGCGCAAGCCTAGCGCACCTGCCACCCACAGCATCGCCAATACCAGCACGATATCCAGCACCGCACCGCCCAAACGAGGCAAACTTTCGCCCAAAATACGGGGCAAGCGATACGCCGACTGCCCCCACAAAAAGAGCGTTAGCGCGGTGGTTAAAAATACAATCATGCCTATCTTACGCGCTAATATCATCGTTTCAGCCTCCGCAATAAGCCACGCACGGCAGGGACAGCTTGCGTATATAGCCAATACGAGGGCGGATAAGGGGCATAATCCCACGCGCCAATATGCCGTGTGACCACGCCTCTAAAGCCACGCTTAAACTCATAAACACCCCATAGAGAATCGCTCTCGTCAAAAACATCAGGCGCACCCCACATATCATAGGTGCTGTAGCCTTGTGCTTTTGCCCAACGCATCGCCTCCCATTGCAGCGCGTAATTGGGCATGGTATCGCGGGCTTCGTTGCTAGATGCCCCATAAAAATACCAACACTTACGCCCAAAGTGGTACAAAACAACGTGGGCGATGACTGCCCCTTCGTGTTCGGCAATGAGGGCGTGTGCCAAGCCCGCGCTCATAAACTCTTGCCACGCCTGTTGATAATAGCCAAAGGGGCGAATGAGAAAACCGTCACGCTCTCCTGTGGTTTGGTACAGCGCATACAATATGGGCAAGTCCTCTAAGGTCGCGTTGCGAATCGTCACGCCCTTCTTTTCGGCAGTACGCACTTTGCGCCGTGTATTCTGGCTCATATTGGCGAGAAGCGTGTCCTCATCGGGCGTAAGGTCGATACACAACGTATTTCTAAATTGCACTTGGTCAGGGCTAAATCGCCATCCACGCTTAATGAGTGCGGCTTTGAGCGTTTGCCCCTGCAAATGAGTAATATCGTCGTCGCCGTTGGGTACACCTGTTTCTGTAATGACATCGGGGTCAATTTTTAGCCAAATGGCTCGCATATCACGCGCCATGCCCTCTAAGTGTGCTAATACGCTCTCTACCAATACAGGGTTATCGTGGTGGGCAATAAAGCCTTTGGGCGCATACAATAAGGGCAAGCCCAACACACGGCGCACCCCCACGCTTGCCAGCGCAACCGTTTCCGTGCCTTGCATAAACGCCAGTCGTAGCGGTTGCCAGCCGGTGGTAACGCGCTTAAACTCTCCCCATTCCCACGTTTGCAGGATGTGTGCGGTACTAAAACGACCCAAGAGCGCGTTCCACTCCTCGCGCTCCATTATCGTTATCACTTGTAGCAACGCCATTTACGAGCCTGCACGCTTTAGCGTATCGCACCGCGCCTGACGCTTATCCGCCACCGAAACATCTAGCGTAAACGCCGTTTCGATGAGGACTTCTGCCCATTCGTTTTGAGGTAGGGGGCATTTATAGGCATAGGCTTCGCTATCGATGGTGGCACTAAGGAGCAAATTATAGTCCTCTCCGCGTCCACTTTCGCGCTCACAGCCTAAAGTTATTTGGTTGGCACAATTCAAATTGGGTTCACCCCACACAGGCTCATCATTTAAGCCCCCCGATGTGGGAACGCTTCTATCGTCCACCCAGTTAGACACTTGCCAGTTACACAGGCGGTCATACACAGGTTCAGAACGATACTTTGGCACACACACATTCTGTTCACTAAATGTACCGTCGCCCCTGTCTGTACGCACCGTGTTACAGCTTTCGCCATCTGGAATTTGGCGCGTACTACGTTGTGACTCACGACACAAGCCCATAGACGCATTATCCCCAGCAGGACGTATATCCCACCAGCTTTCTACGCTATACCGCTTGTATTCTTGCACACTAATTACGCGCTCCCACTCATGCCCCGTCACCAAAGCCGTGACGTTTTGCGTGCGCGTAAAGAACCAAATACCAAATATAATCAGCCCAATGACCCCCACAATAATGGCAATCGTAGTGCGTGAGATACCGCCCTTATCGTCGTTTTTGGGCTTGTTTTCGGCATCAAACTTTTCTTTTACAATATCCCGTGAGCCACTACCCTCAAAGGCAGTGCCTGTGGCAACCGTTTGCCCTTCTAGGGTTTGCGCCAGCTTTCCCTCTTTTAGGGGTGAGCCACACTGCTGACAAAATTCACTGCCTCCGGCGTTTAATTGACCACACGCTGGGCAAGTGACATCCACTCCCACAAAAATATGGTCTTCTACGGCAATTTTCTCGGCATCCGATGGATAATAGCGCGAGGCGGGGTTTTGAGGTGCGCCACAATTTACGCAAAAGCGATGCGTTTTGCCCAGTAGCTTGGTTGTGCCACAAAATTGGCAATCCCAGAACATTTCATAGTGTTTTTCCATAGTAACCTTACGCCTTGTGTTAGGTTGAACGTCTATCCTTTTATTTTAGTCCAAAACGCCATAAAAGTAGCCCGTCGTTTAGGGGTTTTGATTTCTTAGCTCTTGTTCTAAACGTTGTAACCGCCGATGATCAGGAAAGAGCGTGTAGGCTTCTTGAAACAAGGCAGTCACCTCTTCGCTGTCTTTCCCCACCGTTGCCACCGTCCTAATATAAAATTGCCACAAGGTCGGGTCGCTACTCGCCATCACGGTTGCCCCCCTCATCAGGGCGTGAGCTTGTTCCACAAGGCGCAAAGCGGTTGCTTCGTCCGCACTTATGCCAGACAGCCTAAAGAGCGCGTTGCCCACCGCTGACACATGATAAGGGTTATAGGGGTTTAAGGCTAAAGCCTGCTCAATTGCGCCTACAGCAACCCCCACACGCTCTGCACTTCGTAGGGTCGCGCCATCTTCTAAGAGCTTATTGCCCGCCCGTAAAAGCGCGGTATCATCCCATGAACGCCAACGAATAACGGTTTGGGCATCGTCGCTAATTAGCAAATTCCTAGACATCACACGGCTTAAAGCGGTATCTACCCACAAATCACGCCCCCAAAACAGCGCAACAGCAACCGTCCCCAAAATAATAGCAGGCGTTAGCACAAAACGCGCCACATCGGGCGGGCGTTCCCCCCAAAACATTAAAAACAGCCACGCCAAACCAAATAAGAGCAAGTCAAAAATGCTGATGATCAGTGCTGAACCACGCTGTGTTCCTAAAAATGCTCCCACACCCCAAAGCACCCCCGTCAGCAAAAGCAGTCGCCAGCTTATTTGCCCCCAAAAGAGCGTAACTAGCACCATGACCGCTAAAAGCGCCACCATTTCTATTTGTTCGGTGGGTTGCACAATATAGCCTTTGATGAGATATGCGCCACCAAGAGCCAGCCACAACCAAACGTCCCTAGAGAACGGCGCAACGGCAGTTTCTGGGCGTGTTGATTGTGATGTTTCTTCGTGGGGTTGCGTGTGTAATAGCGTGCCAAAAGCAATCCATACGGCAAGGGTGGTTGCCAGCGTAACAAACCCAAACTGTAGCTCCAAAAGGTGCGCCACCCACACGGCAATCACCAACCACGCGCTCCAATCTATGGGGAGCGTTTCTGTGTTGCGCCGTAGCCACGCCATTGCCAGCAGATACACCCACAGCCCTACCACCACACCCACCACCAGCATCAGGGGCAAGTATTGCGAATAGGGACGCAAGAGCGCACTCACCAAAGCCCCCATCCCCAAGAACAACCAGATGCTCCAATGGGCGATGCCTAAACGCCGTAACGCCATCCACAGCACCGCCAAAAACACACCATAGCGCAAAAGAACGCCCAGCCACCCCGTCATAAAAATGCTGTCGTAAATATCGTTGTGAATGCGGTCTATATTTTGTTGCGGATAGGGATTAGACGCTGAAAGCGGGTTACGCGCATAAGGCGTAGTGACGTTTTCTAAGCCATAGCCCACCAAAAAACGCACACTAGCAAGGGGGTCGGGTGTGCCATCTGCTTGAATGATGGGTAAAAACTGGGTGACTGTGCCTTCTGCCACCGCCCAAACATCGGTACGAAACGCATCAACGCCCAAACTAAAGCGTGCGATTGCCGATGACTGAAATGCCCTAGAGTTGTTGTTAGAGGCAAGAATTGAGCGCGATGCCAGCGCAACACCCACCACACCGCCCAATAATACCAGCCCCACAAACCCCACTAAAATCGCGCGATGGGTGCTTGCAAAAAGTGACCGCGCGCGCAAGAGAACACCATTTGTGCTTGCCCACACCAAAAAGAGCGTTACAACGCCCGCCCCCAAGCCCAAAAGTGCCGCCCGTGTGCCAATCAGAAACAACGCGCCCAACATCAGCAATACACCCGCCCAAAGCACCCCTCGTCGCCATCGTTGAGGAGGCGCATCACGCAGAATACCCGTGATGCTCCATAGCACAGCAACCATCAGCCAACCGCCGGTATATGTTGTCCAGCCCAATAAGCCGGGTGGGCGTTCATCCCCTACCAGTTGTAGCACATCCGAAATAGATTGCACCGCAACAATGATGCCCACCGTCCACAACCATCGCCACGAGGGGCGCACGCCCAAAAACGCGCCCAAAAAGAGCGTGCCTATCAGTGCCAACCATGTCCAAAGCCCCATCCGCCGTAACGCATCCCCCAAAAACGAGCGTGTGGGGCTAATGGACAACGCCGATGATAAGACCAGCACCGCAATCCATACGCCCAAAAGCAAGAAGAACATGCGGTTCTCTCGTAGAATGGGCAAAAATGGGCGCGTGCCTAACGCCAAAAATGCAATCAACAGGCTAACAGCGAGCAGGCTTGCGCGATACGATTCAAAGGCTTCATAGCGTAGCGGTTGCACAATAAGCGGCAAAAACCCTAGGGCAATTGCCATTACAACCCCTAATGTGCGCGTTTGTAAGGCGTTTAAGCTATTCATAAATAACCTTTTGTGGTTCTTTTCGTTAAATAGTTGATATAGTTTACGGCTTCGCCTGCCAACCACGCGATATAACCCCACGCCACCACAGGCAATGCCCACACATAGACACGCCCCAAACGGGCTTCACGGGCTTCGCCAAAAGTTCGCCACAAAATGCGTAACAGGCGAATGGGCAACACGGTTACCACAATCCAAAAAAACACTGTGAGCTTTGTCATGGGTGCGCTATCGAGGCGGTTTTCGGCATGCTCTCGCCCCCTAGTATACCTTTCACGGGTGAAGGTGCGCCATGTATCTGTGTGGTGATGAGCAACGGTTGCGGTGGGGTGTGTTTGAAAAAGAAGCCCCTTTTGTGCTAAAGCCAGCGCAAACTCAAAATCTGACCGCATAAGGTTTTTAGCAAAACCGCCCACACTGTCATACATCTCACGGCTAAAAAACGCCGACACAGTGGCGCAATTGACAATATCGCGCGCGGGGCGGTGAGGCAAATAATGGCTAAATTTACAAAAGTGAATCCCCCAATCCAGCCAACGGTTGCCATAGCACGTTACTGCACCCATGATGGGGCGTTGCACTTGTAAGAAGGCTTGGACAATCATTTCTAGCGTGTTCGGTTCGGCATACGCGTCTGGGTCTACCGACCAAATCAGGGGCGCGTCGGAAGACCCAATGGCAAGGTTACGCGCATCATTGGGGAAAAGCCGTGTAGGGTGGTGAATATAACGCACATTAGAAAACGCTTGCATTAAGCCCTCTGTGCGTGTATCAGGATGGCTATCTACCACTACAATCTCTGTATTCGTATAGGTTTGGGCTTGCAAATGCTCTAAGCAACGCCCGATTGTCTCATAAGAGTTATACGCACTAACCGCAACAAGCACACGCGCGTCTGCTGTCATTTTGCCATCCTCACTAACGCTCAACGTTCATTTCGATATAGAAGAATTCTTTGTTACACGGGTATGTCGCGCCCAATAGTGTAATCGTTTGTGAAATTGCCCCTACCAGCTGCCCCCCAAAAATATAAGGTACACTCTTGATGAGTATCCCCCAACCGTAGCCTGTTTTACGGGTACGATGGACAATTCTGGCAGTTCTTACGAATGGCACGAGGGGAGTACCGAACACCCGAATCACTCTATCCCACAGTGTAAACTCTCCATCTTGAATTTTAATCAGGTTTGAAAACCGCGCATGAATCCATGCCAAAGACCAGTAATTGGCGGGTTTCAGCATATTCGCATGGTTAATGCTGGCATGTGGCGTAAACCCTAGCCTTAAGCCATCGGCTTTCATGCGCTCATGCAACAACCCTTCTAACGATAAGTAGTATGGTTTATCTTTTGCATAATGCAAAAGTGTTTCGCGGTGATAACACAAATTCGCACCCGCCAGAGGATATAGCTCACCTTGTGGATAAGGAGCATTCACGTGTATATAGCTGGTTACAAACAAGGCAAATGCCTGTGGATTGTCCATGTCTAGCCCAATAAAGCGCGGACACACCACGCTAAAACCCTGTTGGGCAACACGCAATAGCGTTTCTGCGTATGCAGGTTCATTAGCAACGCAATGCTCCTCAAGATACGCCACATAATCGGCAGTGGCATGGGTTGCCCCATACAATCGTGCCTGATGTATCTCATACATACTGCTGTTGGCATCACAATGAAGCACCCTAACGCTAGGGTGGTCACTGCCTTCAAGCGGTGGCGTGCTAGGGGGCGCAAAATCTAGTACCAAAATCTCTGTGCGATCTATGATTGTCTGTTCAAGCAGGCTTTTTAGCGCACGCGCTCCGCGTTCCCGTTGGTGCTGTACAAACAAAATAAAGCTAATATCAGGCATCATTCCCCCTTTAAGCTAGGCTTTTGGTTTTGCCCATCCCCACCGATGAGCCAGCGTTCTTATTAAAATTTGTGGTAGACCTATTATATAACGTTTCCAAACGTGGCGAGGGTGAGTCAGTAGCCGTGAGAGCCACTCTAGCCCATTATCTGTGACCCATCGTGGAGCGCGGGGCAGGGCTTCGGCTAAAAAGTCAAAATATGCCCCCCCTGTTGCAATCACGTTCACTTGTAGCGCGTTTCTGTTTTCAATCACCCATCGTTCTTGTATGGGCGACCCAAAGCACACCAGCAAAATATCTGCACCAGAGGCATTAATTTGGGCAATTACGCGCTCATTCTCCGCGCCTGTTTTGCCAAAGTAGCCGTGATACACGCCTGCAATCTTTACGCCCGCGTGCTTTTGGCTAAAGCGTTGCGAGGCGCGTTCTGCAATGCTCTCTTGTCCCCCTAGCCAAAAAATTTTATAGCCACGCTCTGCCCATTCCCCCCCCAAAGCATCCGCCCAATCGGGCATGGTGGTTCTGTTTGCCAGCGTTACGCCCAATAGAAAACCCAGCAAACGCACACCAAAGCCATCGCAAGTCACCATCTGAAAGGCGTTTAGGTCGGCACGCAGAAGGGGATTATCCCAACATTGGTTTAGTGTGTGCGCGTTGGCATAGCCGATGGCAATCCGTCTATTGCTTTGAATGGACTGATGAATGGCACGGGCAATCTCATTTTCAGAGGGGGCATCCACACGCACCCCAATCACGTCAGGCATAGGAGAGGCTTTCTTCGGGGGGTATTTGGGCAAAGACACCCAATAGCACCCAAAACGGAATTGCAAGCTGCTGAACACTAAGCGGATTTGCAAATATCGCCACAAACGCATAGCCCAACACCATGCACGACACCGTTAGGCGTAACGATGCACTGGTTTGCTGGTACTGCCTAAAGAACGTCAGCGCATACGCCACCAACGCCAGCGCAAGTCCCACAAAACCGCCATCCACCAACACGCGCAAATAGTCATTGTGGGGGGTGCGAAATGCGTCTGTGGTAAATAGCGTGCCTGTGCCTAGCCCACGCCCAAAAACCCAGTTTTCGCTGGCACGCTCTATCGTAATGCGCCACGCCTCAAAACGCCCCGAATCGTTGATGGCAAGTACCGTAGGTGTAGCTCTGACCGTAGGTGTAGCTCTAAGGATAAAGAACGGCAAATAGCTGGCATAAATCACCGTCAATACCGCCCCTAATAAGGCGATTTTTCTTAGGGCTGCGCGGTCATTATGCTGGCGATAGTGTGTCCACCATGCCCACACCATCGGCAGAAAGGACAGTAACGCCAACGGATAAGCAGTACGCGTACCAGACCAAGCCACAATGACCACATTCACCAAAGCCAATACCCAAGCACCTCGCATTTTGCCGATAAGTGCCACGCTCGCAACCACCGTTACCCACCCCAAAGTGCCTGTTTCAAACCAGGCATTTGCTGTAGTAAGACGTAGCACTTGTGATGGAAACTCGGTGAGGAACAAGTCCCATAAACCCAAAATATCTAGGATACCCCCCGCAAAAAAACTTATCACACTCAAAAAGGCAATGATGCGTAAAAGCCAATGACGCATTATGCCACTAAAACGCGCTTGCATAAGTGTGGGCGCAAGCAGCAGCGCGAAAAAGGACTTAAACGGCTGTAATGCGCTCATATCGGGGTAAAAGCTCGCCAATGTAAATGTCATTATCACTATCACACTATACGCAATTAAAAGCGGGCTGATCCATTGGCGCAAGCCCGCCAAGAGCAAATACGGCGTACATGCCACCAACACCAGCAAATTGTGAACTGTTGTAAGTTCTAAGCCCAAAATCAGGGTGTCTTGAAAAATATATTGCGGAGAAACCGCCATAGAAAGCACTGCAAGCAAAAATAGCCACTCTGCCCACATACCAATACGAGGATTACTGTTCATGATGAATTTGCTCCACTATCTGTTGGGTAATTTATCCAATACTTCGCGCCAAATGCGCTGTAGCCATGTGCCACGATAGCGCGTTTCGTGTTCATCCACATACGCACGAGCGCGCTCTGATAAAATGGGCATCGTCTTAAAATTCGTTTTCGTGATGAGCGCAATGGCACGCCATGCCCCACGCCACGCCTGTATCGGCACACGGTTAATCACGCCCTTTACTTGATAGCCCACCAAAAACGCCAACACGCGCCACACAGAACGATAATGTTTGTAATCGACATAAATCGCATTACGCACAAGGTTTTCAAAGCGATTTTGTCCCCAATAGTGTCGTTGCTCTGGCGAAACTTTGTGGCGCACCGTCATATTTGCGTTATATTCTAGCGTGTAGCCCGCCTGAATAAGCTGATACGACAAGTCTATTTCTTCCCACATAAACTTAATGTTCTCGTCTAGGAGCGTAGTTTTCTCTAGGGCTTCACGCTTAAAGACGATTGCTGCCCCGCAAAAGCGCGTGGTCATAAAGGTTTGGTCGGCTTTTGCCCACAAAGAGCGCGGATACATCCAGCTTAGGCGGTCATCTTCCCCGTTGTAATAGTTCACCATCCTAAACGCCACCGCGCCCAATTCAGGACGTTCTTCTAGCCGTTGCACCGCATGGGCTAGAGAGTGTGGGCTGGCATACTCGGCATCATTATCCAGCAACGCCACATAGGGGGCATTGCCTAGCCTAATGAGAGGGTTTCTTCCCATCGCAACGCCCTTATTTTCATCGTATTGTGTAAGGTGAATGATACCCAAGTCGCTAAGTTCACGCATTTTTTGCTGTGTTTCGGGCGTGCTGGCTTGGTCACCCACCCACACGCGCACGGTTACGGCTTCCTGAGAACGTGCGCTCTTAATGGCTTCTTCTGTCATGGCAAGCCGATTCCACGATAAAATAATGACATCTACAGCTAAAGGCTCACCCATTATTTTCGCTTCCCCTTGTCGTAATAAATCGTTTTCAGGCGTTATTATGACACTGAACGCCCTGTTTCAACAACATAAAACTTGTAAAAATAAGCTGTGGTATCATTGGCTTAAAGTGGTTTTAGAGAAAATGGATAACCCATGAAAAAGTCTCCATCCCTTCCACCTAACCTAACGAAGTTACGTCAAATACGCTCAGAGATTATTGCCCTTGCAGAAAAATATGGCGCAGAAGATGTGCGTGTTTTCGGCAGTGTGGCTCGTGGCGAAGCGACCTTAGAAAGTGACATTGATTTTTTAGTTCGGTTTCGTCAGGGGTCTAGCCTTTATGAGTTATCGGGCTTATGGCAAGAGCTTCAGAAATTAGTGGGGCATAGCATTAGTTTGGTGACAGAGGGTGGTTTAAAAGAGCGTTTTAAGACCGTTATCGAGAAAGATTTAGTTGCGTTATGAAACCCTTCAAAAACTATTTGCAAGATGTCTTGCTCTATATCGCTGACATACGCTCATTTACTACACAAGGCAAAGACTTCTTTACTCAAGATAGAAAAACGCAACTTGCGGTTATCAGAGCGTATGAAGTGATTGGTGAATTGGTAAAAAGACTTCACGACGCTCTGCTTGAACAACCTTTTATTCCCACATCCAACCTGCACTGAGTAGTTACGATTCATCAATATGACAACATCGAACTAGACATTGTTTGGGATGCTGTAGAACGTATAGAGGCACTTCAACAAGCCATTGAATTGTTATTTAGTGGTATAGAGGACGAGGAAACCTAGCATGAAAAAGTCTTATATGATGGCAGGGGGTGGGGTAGCACTGGTGTTATTGCTGGCACTCATTGGGCTAGTATTAACGAACACCGCACCAAATGCCGAAGGTTTACCCACCCTCATCCCCACACGCATCGCCCAAGACAGTATCTTACAAACAGAACTTCCCACCACAGAAAATAGCCCCACACAAACACCAAGTGAAACACTCGCCCACACAGCAACAGCAACGGTATCCGCCAGCGAAACGCCCACCAGTACCGAAGAAGTAACATCTGAAGCAGCAGAACTCATCATCACACCCGATATACTGCTTCTTAACACATCGGGGCGGGATACGGTGCAAACCCTTCAAGCGGCTACCACGCAAACGCCCGCACCCAACAGCGCACTTGCCACACAAACGCCCGAAGTCGTGGTAATTTCGGGTGGGGTTGTGTCTACAGCAACGCCCAATACAGGCAATAACGCGCCCTCTACAAGCGCACCTGATAGCGTTATTGTGCCAACAAACGCGCCTGCTGTATCGGTTGTGGCGACCAATACGCCTGTGCTGGTGTCGGGTGTGCCTGTGGGGATAGGTTTGGCAGAAGCGCAACAGATTGGCGTGAGTGAGCTACGGCTCATTAGCTTCACTAGCCCCGCCACCACCCTCTTACAAGAAATGGGGGGCATCTTGCCCTCTTTGCCCGCCAATACCCAAATTGCCTTGGCAGAACTGCTGATGATTTGCAATAGCAACGCCGACTGCACGCCGAGAGGCGGGTTTACCCTTATCACGTCTGGGAACCAAGCCTTAACGCCCATTAGCATTAGCAATTTGCCTGCATTTAACAGTGGATTTGGTGGGGGGCAAGTGTGGGGTTATGTGGCGTTTGCGCTCCCAAATAACCAAAGTGCCACCACACTTTCGCTCGTCGTAGGTAACAATAGTTACACCTTTGCCACACGATAGGTTTTGATAAGGCGTGACATAAAAGCATACAACGGTGCTTTTCTATATTAACAATATCTGTTAAATTTTGTACACTGTTGCCAGCAGAATAACGCCAAAAATAATCGCCTATAGGGAATCACCATAACCATGATATATGCGAATGAAAAGCGCGAAAGCACAGAAAGTTTTTACGACAATGAAAAGAGGAAGCGCGGAGCAAGCAAGCCCCCCATCATTAGTGGCAGCATTATTGTACTTTTCGCTTTTATATTTCCTTTAATCAGCGCACTAATGATTGCATATAACCATCGGCGTGCGCTAGGTGATGAACACCCTTACCCCCCCCGTAACTATCTTTGGGTGGCTTGGCGCATCTATTATCTACGGGGTGTCTATTGCGCTCGTAGAAATCGCGCTTCTATTTAGCACATTGCCTGCTCGGGAAAGCGTTATCTTGCTCGCGGGGAGAGTTTTAACGGCAGGTATTTTATTACGCTGGAACATGCACTTTTATGCACGTCTGAAAGAGCGTTTTGGAGGGAAAAGTCGTTCAGGCTTTGGCATCATCCTGTGGTTATCGTTCGCCGGTGCGGTCTTAGGAGTCGTTTGTTTTAGTGTGGCGGGTTTCTTGGGCAAGGCAGGGGGCGAAAGGGTGGTGCAATCCATTCAAACCTCTAGCACAACCGTCTTTGAAGGCGAAAACTTTACCGTGTCTTATGGTGGGTTGTGGCAAAAACAGGATGAAACTTGTAAAACAATTGACCGTAGCATGCCGACAGAAGGTTTTTGCCAAATCGCGCTTCAGCGTGGCACAATCTCGCTTATGATTGGCAGAGTAGAGGATGCTGAGGGCGCGGTTGCCTTTGAAGAAGCTGATGAAGAAACAATGAAACGAGCAGGAGCAAGTAGCGCAAGAATAACTACCTACGAAGGCAAGTTTGCCACAAAACGCGAGGTTTCTTATCCCTCTAGTGGCGGCACGGTGTTTGCTGTACGCTATGTGATTGAAGATGGCGATGCCATCCTTATTGTGCTTTTCACAGACAAAAAACCCGATATAGCAGACCGTTCCGAACAACTCCTTGAGATGCTTAAGTTTAACAACTAGCCACACGCAGCAAAGAGGGGGCAAGTTCCCCCTCATTGTTGTATTGCATCTGTGTGTAAAAACGCGCTTTATAAGCCCTAGCGACGGAAGGTACTTACTAAGCCTGCTGCTAAAAAGGCTTTAATCGCATCGGGTACAAGGAACGGCGCAACGCCTGTTGCCCATACTCTGCCCCAGTCCATGCCGGTATATAGCACAAGGTGGCTTGCGCCAAACGCATAAATCACCAATACACCCACCAACCCACTAATAAACCGCCCCAAGAAGCGTGCGCCAATGCGTTCTGTCATTAAACCGACCACGCCAGCAGCAGCCACAAAACCCACCAAATAACCCCCTGTGGGGCTGAAGAGGGCGGCACTGCCGATGCTACGCGCATCAATTGGCGCACCCAACGCAATCAGCATCACATACGCCAATTGGGTAAAGAAGGCATCGCGCCCGCCCAACATCATGCCCGTAAACAACACCGCCAAAGGCTGAAGTGTAAACGGTACAGGTTCTAGGGGGATGCTAATTTTTGCGCTAATTGCCGTAAGCACCACAAACACGCCCATTACGGCAAGGCGCACACGCCAATCTTGCTCACGTTTTAATTGAATGGTTGCCAACATCTTTTTCTATCCTCTCATTGTGGGGTGTTCACACACCCGTTGCAAAGACAATAACACTTTTACGTTACAAACGATTCTCTGGCGTGGGTTGTACTACAATTTCCACCAATTGATAGCTAATTGTGCCATCTTTTTCAAAGGGTGTTTCCACCAACGTCACCATTGTACCAAGCCCTTCTAGCACATAGCGCGTCATCCAACGGCCTACTTCTTGTACATTACGATAGTATGCCAAGCGCACCTTTTTATCTTTACCGCGCAAACGTCCCTTAATTTGGTTAAACTTGAGGGTCTTAATTTCGTCCAACAATGCGTCCCGTTCTTCTTTCGTTAAAAACGCCATTTTCCCTTGCTCCTGTTTCCAAAATAGATAAACACCGTTATATTGTAGAAAGGACACGCCATAAGAGCAACAGGATTCTAGGAAGTGAACCATGAGTGACGCATTTACAGTAACGGGTATTAATGGCTATGTGCGGTCTTTGATGGATAGTGACGACCTTCTGCGTGATGTATGGGTAGAAGGCGAAATTAGCAATCTTAAGCGCACCAATAGCGGTTATGTCTACTTTACGCTAAAGGACAGTGGCGCACAATTGCGCTGTGCGCTCTTTAAGCGCATCCCCAACGCCCACACCTTAGAAGAAGGCGCGTTAATCCAAGCGCACGGCAAAATTACGCTGTATGTGGATAGGGGCGATTGCCAGCTTTATGTGGATGAAGTGCGCGCCAGTGGGGGCGTGGGGCAACTGTATGAACAGTTTGAAGCCCTAAAGCGCAAACTAGATGCCGAAGGCTTGTTTGACGAGATTCGCAAACGCCCTATGCCCGCCTTCCCTAAGGTGATTGGTGTCGTCACATCGGCAGATGCGGCAGGATTTAAGGACGTGCTTAATGTGCTATCTCGGCGGTTTCCACTGGCACAAGTGGTACTCAGTCACACGCTAGTTCAGGGCAACGATGCCCCTCCACAAATTGTCCGCGCCCTAGAAAAATTGGTGGCGTATGGCAAATGTGATGTGGTTTTGGTGTGTCGTGGAGGGGGCAGCATTGAGGATTTGTGGTGCTTTAACGATGAGCGCGTGGCACGTGCGATAAGTGATTGCCCTGTCCCTGTCATTAGTGGCGTGGGGCATGAAACCGACTTCACGATTGCCGATTTTGTCGCCGATCTACGCGCCCCCACCCCCAGCGCAGCCGCAGAAATTTTAACGCCCAATATCACCGATTTACAGGATTTGATAGAAGGCGCACGCCTAGACCTCGATTATTTGCTACAAAGCACGCTAGAGGGCGCAAAACAGGGTTTAACACAGGCACAACGCACCCTAGAGATGCTATCGCCACAGCGTACCATTGCGGACATGCAACAACGCCTAGACACCGCCCAAGAACGCCTAAACGCCTTTCCTTCACGGCTAATTAGCCTGTGGCGAGAACGCCTTGCCTCTAAGCAAGACACGCTAGAAGCCACCAACCCACACGCAGTTTTGGCGCGGGGCTATGCCATCGTCACACGCAAAACCGACGGGCAAGCCATTACCCAACCCAAAGACGCGCCTAACGGCACAGCCATCACGATACAACTCAAAAACGGCACATTATTTGCAAGAACAGAGGACGAAACCACACATGGCAACTATAACAGAACTCTCTTTTGAAGAAGCGTATGCCGAACTAAGCAAGCTGGTGAACCAGCTAGAACAGGGGGCGAATGGGGGCGCGGTATCGCTGGATGAGTCATTGGCACTCTATGAACGCGGGCGAGCGTTATCAGAACATTGCCAAAAATTGCTAGACGATGCCGAATTGCGCGTTAGCCGTTTGAACGAAAAAAACGAGCTAGATCCCTTGTGACCCTTTAATATCCCAAATATATCCCAAATTACAGTTTCGTTTGGGATATATTCGGTTAGGGTTTAAGCCTCATGTGCAGGAAATAGTCGTTTTAGAATATAATCATGCTAAGGATTAAATCTGATGGTGAAAAAATAAAAGTTGTTTGAAAAGGCATTAAATAGCCCTAAAAACATTAGGTTTGAAGAATCTGTTACCTTGCTAATGTCTTTTGGATTTGTTGAAGACAAAGTACGTGGTAAGGTTTACCGCTTAAAACGCCGTAAGAGCGCAAGTGGAATAAGGGTGGCTTCTGGTAGACGTGCTAGCAAGCCCACCCCACCATATAACACACCACCAATACCGCCCCCAACAATGAGTAATGGCACACCCGTTAAACCCGTTTGCACAATGCCCCACATGCCCAACGCCATCACCATTGTACCCATGCCCATAACAGCCAGCGCGCGCCATAGCACCGCATCCCCCAATACACCCGTTTTACGGCGCAATAGCACCCATAGCACCACCGCTTCAATATTGGTCGTGAGCGCATTTGCCAATGCCAAGCCCGCAAACGCGCCTTGTGTTAGGCTATCGGGTGTGCCGATAAAGCGCACAAACAGCAGGCTTAGTACGATATTGCTTATCATCGCCATTAAGCCAATGATAACGGGTGTCCACGTATCCTCTAGCGCATAAAATGCCCGTGACAGCACCTCTAATAAGCCGAAGCCCACCAAACCGAGCGCGTAAAACCCTAATGCCCACGCCGTTGCTTGGGTGCTTTCTAACGTCCATTGCCCACGCTGAAACACGGACACCAAGCCCTCACCTAAGAGCAAAAAGACCATCGTCGCGGGCAACGCCAAGAAAATAATGCCACGCATTGCGCCCACCAAGCGCATCCGAAAGCCGTCCATATTGCCCTCTGCGCGCAACGCCGCCAGTGACGGAAAAACCGCCGAACCAACGCTTTGGGCGATAATACCAAGCGCAAAAAACATGAGCTGAAATGCCGTATTGAGCGCGGTTAAACTGCCGTCGGGCATCCGACTGGCAAGTGCGATATTCACCACAAAGTTAATTTGCACCACCGCCAAGCCCAACACACGGGGCAACATCAGCTTAAGCACCGTCATAACGCCCGTTAATTGCCAATTGACGCTGGGGCGTAGGCGGGCGCGAACTTGCCACAAACCGCGCAATTGCACCAGCAAATGC
>Ga0163144_10006269_pt1 | contig 26292 bp, 31 predicted proteins | sample OliLak19BULKMAT1_FD_123175 | JGI IMG/M metagenome (GOLD analysis project Ga0163144, IMG submission 123175) | Freshwater microbial mat bacterial communities from Lake Vanda, McMurdo Dry Valleys, Antarctica - Oligotrophic Lake LV.19.BULKMAT1 | ecosystem: Environmental > Aquatic > Freshwater >...
CCACGAGCTGGCGCGACCTTCTCCTGAGCTTGAAACAGCGCGGCCTGAGCGGCGTGCGCCTGGCCATCAGCGACGACCATGCCGGCCTCAAGCGCGCCCTCGCCGAAGTCCTGCCCGAAGCCTGCTGGCAGCGCTACTCCAACTCGCCTTCTAACACTCAAAAGCTCCACCCTTCCCAACCCGCTTTTGCAGAACTTGACGCACACAACCCAGCTTGGAGACGGCGTGGTGATGATGGATGTGGCGACGGGAAAGTGCGAGCTGGCGGACGGGGACGCGGCACCGGCTGGTGAGCCCGATTCCGCGAAGGTGGGCGAGCTGACTTTGAGCGCGGTGGAAAGCGCGCCGGAAAAACCGCGGAATCCTTTCGAGCGGCAACGGGTCGTGCAAGCGACCAACGCCGCAGGAGCCGTGGCGTGGGAGCACGAAATCGCTGCGCCGATTTTGCTGCCGCCGCTGCCTTAGTTATTTGAGGACTTCGGCGGCGGTTTTGCCGATGACGAGGCTCTCGATGACGGTGGTGGTGGGGACGAGCGTGGGTTTTTTTTGAAAGAGGACGCCGAGGCGTTTGGGCAGCGGGACTTTGCTGGCGGCGGCGCTGAAGATGGGCGGGCCGAGGGCGGCGGGGTTGGGGTTGGCCCAGAGGTCGAGGGTCACGTGGAAGAGGTCGGGGCCGGCGGGTGTGGCCTGGCAGCGGAGGAGGAGGCGCTGCGGGAGATTGGCCGCGCCGGGCAGGGTGGCGGAGCCGCGGGCGGGAAAGCTGACGACGGTGAGGCGTCCGGCGGTCTCGGTGAAGCTGAGCCGGATGACGTCGTTGATGGCGGTTTCGCTGAAGACGTTGACCTGGAGTTCGTACACGCCGGCGCGGGCGGTGGTGGGGGAGTGGGCGAGCTGGAAGCTGTAAAACCATTCGCCGCCTTTGCCGTTCGGGGCGAAGGCGGGACGGGCGGCGAGGTCGCGGTGGAGGACGGTCTCGACGGGGCCGCCGGTGGTGGCATCGCCGCCGGGGCGATGCTGGTAAAACCACGCGCCCGCGCCGAGCACGACAGAAATAATGAGGATGGCCAACCACAGCCCGGAACGATTGACGGCGGTGGTTGGCGCGGGCGGCGGTATCTCGTGGGTGGCGAGCGGGAGGTCGGGTTCGGTGGTGGGGAGGTCTTCCGGCGGAAGGTCGGGTGGCGGTGTCGCCGCGAGGTCGTCGGCAGCGGCGGTTGCGGGCGGCCAAGCGTCCACATTTTCCACAGCCAGCTCGGGCGCTCCGCTTTCCCCTTCTGGAGCAGCGGCCTCTTCCTCCGGCGGCTCGTTTTCGCCAGACGCGAGGGTTTCCTCGGGGAGCACGGGCAGCGTTTCCTCAATGACGGCGCGGGCTTTCGGCACGGCGACGACGCGGGGCACGGGGACGGGGCGCGGGACGATGCCGGAGTGCGGCGATTTCGGGCGCGGGCGAAAGATTTCCGGCAGGATGGGCGGCGCGGGTGGGTCGAGGGCGGCGAGGGCCTGGCGCGCGGCGGCGGCGGTGGGAAAGCGGTCGCGCGGGTCCGGGTCGAGGAGGGTGCCGACCCAGCGGGTGAATTTGGCGGGGAGGTCGGGGCGGACTTGGGCGAGGGCGTTGGCGGGGAAGCGCTGCCAGGCGGCGGCGAGCTCCTCGCGGGTTTCGCCGGTGATGGGGACGGTGCCGGTGAGCAGCCAGCAGAGGCACGCGCCCATGGCGAAGAGGTCGCCCTCGGCGGAGGCGGGCGCGCCGGCGAGTCGCTCGGGGGACATCCAGAGCAGGGCGTCGGCGGGCGGCTCGGGGCGGTAGCGCGCGAGGCCCCAGTCGAGCACCCAGACGAAGAGGCGCTGGCTGGGGAGTTCGCCGAGGACGAGGTTCCCGGGCTTGATTTCGCCGTGCGGGACTTTGATGGCTTCGCCGACGGCGATGGCGCTGAGGAGTTGCGCGGCCACGTCCACGGCTTGCGCGCCGTCGAGTCGGCGGCTGGTGGCGGCGTCGGTCCAGTTGGGCCCGTCGGCGTATTCATAGACGAGGACCATGCCGACGTCTTCGTCGGGGATGACGTCGAGGAGCTGGGCGATGTTATTGCCGGCGGTGCGGCGGACGCGCGCGGCGTCGCGGAAAAGCGCCTCGCCATCGAGGGGATGCGGGAGGCCGGTGTCGATGAGGAGCTTGAGCGCGACGCGGCGGCGCGTGGCCTTTTCGACGCCACGATAGACGAGGCCCGCATTGCCGGCGGCCAGCCGGGTCTGGAGGTCAAAACGCTCGGTCGTCTGGCTCATGGGTCGCGGAGACATAGCGGAATCCCGCGCGGATGGGGAGAACTTCCGGCGACGGAGTCCGCGGAAGATCACGAGCCGCGGCCCGCCCATTTCCCGCCAGGAGAGCGAGCGACGCGCACTGCGCGTTGCAGCATCCTCCGGCCATGAGCACCATCACCGTGGCCGTCCCCGATCCGCTCGATGCGGCGATGGCCGATCGCATCAAGACGATAGGCGCACGCTCGAAGGAAGAATACCTGCTCAGCCTGGTGGAAGCCGACTGCGCCGCCAGTGAATTGGAGAACGTGCTCGTACGGCGCGCGGCGGGGCCGTTTGCGCCGTTGCTGGCGGACTGGAAAGATCAGGTGCGCATGGCCGCCCGCGCGGACGCGTGACCTTCGAAACCCACGCCGCGGTTCTGGCTCGGGATTTGCCGGCCATCTACGCCTTCATTGCGCGGACGATCCCGGTGCCGCCGAGCGCGTCCTCGAAGCCATGCAGCGCACGTTCGGGTCCATCGCCCTCCAACCCGAGGGCGGCGTCCGCTATCCTGCGCGAAACCCGCTGCTGGAAAATGTGCGCATGCTGTCGGTTCACGATTTTCCGAACTACCTCGTGTTTTACCGCAGCGCACCGCAATCAGCTCCGAGTGCGCCACGTAGCCGGCGGCCGTCTTTCACGATCATGCCGAGCGGGTAGTTGGCGCTTTTCTCCGGCGAGAAAGTATCCACCTTGTCCTCCAGCCCGTCGCCATCCGTGTCGCGCAGCAGATGAAAGCGCCCGTCGTAACCGCCCGCGAAGAGCCGCCCGTCCGGCGCATACTCGATGTTGTTCAAGTTGGTCAGCTTCACCGGCAGCTCGCGCACCGTGAAGCCCGGCACGAGCATGTGGACGCCCGCGTCCTTCGGCGTGGGCGGGAAAGGCGGTGTGGGTTGCTTGTCCGGCACCGAGGGGATGAAAGGCTCGGCGGCGAAAGCGGCGGCGGTGAGCAGGACGAGGGAGAGAGTGGAGATGGGTTTCATGCGACGGGCAGCCGAAAGGTGGCGCGAAGTGAGAAGTGGCCAAATCAACGGTTCGAGTGACGGTTGAACAAGGCTTGATCGTTGCTTCGGTGCTTGCTGGCTGGCGGACGGGGGGTTGGGAGATCAGAGGCCTCCATGCGCGTGGCCGCTTCGATCGCGGGGCGGCGGGTTTCGCAGCCACGCGTGGGCAAGCCGGAGGCATGCGATACGGCAGGCGGGACGCCTGCGCTACGTGGGTTGCGGCGCGGCTCGTTGGCGCACTTCGAAGCGCGGGGCGCAGCGCATTCCGCAGTGCATTCCGTGGTGCATTCCGTGGTGCATTCCGTGGTGCGGGTCGTAGCGCAAGCGCGCGGCACGGCGCGGCCGCCGAGCGCGGGTCGCAGCGGGGTCGTAGCGCAGGCGTCCCGCCTGCCGTATCGCATGCCTCCGGCTTGCCCCCGCGTCGCTACGCCAACCGCAGCCAGCCGCTATTTCGCCGCCGCCACGCCGGGCACGCGGTGGACAGTGCTGTGGATTTCCTGCTCGCAGGGTTTGCCATCGGCACCCTGAATTTTGAATTTCAGCCGGATGGTCATCGCGGGCCGCATGTCGGCGAGCTGGAGCGTCAGCGTTTTCTTGTCGGACGAAAGCGTGGCTTTCTCGACGGTCATGGTGTCCTGGCCCTTGCTGCCGTCGCTGACTTTGAAGTCGGGCGAACCGTAGTCGCCGGTCCATTTGTAGTTCCAGCGTTTGATGTCGTAGTTCTGCACATCCGTGGCCGAGGCGGCGTCGAGCGGGCTGGTGAAAGTCAGTTGCACGCCTTCTTTCACCGCGCGCAGTTCGACGGGCATAGTGACGGTCGCGCCGGTGTAACGCACACGGGCGAAGCAGCCGAATTTCGCGGCGTCGCTCTGCCAGACATTCAGGCCGGAGACGTAGAGCTGGCCGTCTTTCGGGCTGAAGCGTCCGCGCATGATGCCGCTGGAAAACTTGAACGGGAACTTCACGACCGAGCCTTGCGTCGCGCCATCGACGGTCTCCATGGTCACGCCGTAGAGCAGGCAGTGGCCGTAGCTCATGTGCAGCATGCGGCCTTCCCACGGACCCCATTTGCCGCCGGTCACCCAGACTTCGCCGCCGGGGGAGTTGTCCACGTTTTGCGGCATCCAGACGAGCGGCTCGTCGTAGCCAGCCACCGGGATGGGAGACTTGCCCCAGAATTCGGTTTTGAACTTTGCGCGGTCGGCGGCGCTGCTCGGGTTGGCCTCGAATTCGGTGCCGTCCTGCCCCTTGAATTTGATCGTCTTATGCGCGGCGGGCGTCATGCCGTAGAAGCCGCCGGGCTTGATGATGTTCAGCCGGTTGGCGGGCATCCAGTGGCCCTGATTGTCGCTGCAGCTCAGCATGTCCTTGGGCCCCATGCCGAGACCGTTGGGCGCGCGCAGGCCCGTGGCAACGACGTCCAGCTTTGAGCCGTCTTTGGAAACGCGGATCATGGTGCCCTGATGCGGGCTCATATTCGTCGGCGTCCACGGCGAGCCTTTGCCGTAGTAGAAATTGCCAGCGCTATCCGTTTGCAGGTCGAGCGCGAACTCGTGGTAGTTCTCGGTGACCACGCAGTCGTTGTTGAAGTTCTCGTAGAAGTCCGCTTCGCCGTCGCCGTTCAGATCGTGCAGGCGGGTGATCTGGTCGCGGCCGAGCACGTAGATTTTGCCGTCCACCACTTTGCAGCCGAGCGGCTGGAAAAGGCCGGTCGCAATGCGCTGCCACTTCACTTTTTCCAGTTTGTCGTCGAGCCCGCTGACGTGCCACACGTCGCCGCCGATGTTCACCACAGCGGCGTCGCCATTCGGCAAAAAGTCGTGCCCGCCGAAGCGCAGCCAGGACTTGTAGGGGTTGTTCTCGGGCGGCGTGATTTCATCAATGACATACGGGCCGTCGCCGGTGCCGACTTTACCCGGCGTCTCGAGCGCCTCGCCCCAATGCGCGGGCCCGCCTTTGCACAGCGCCACGAGATCCGGCACTGCGGCTTTGGAAGCCTCGGGTGCCTGCGCCGCGCCGGGGGCCATGACCACGCGAAACGTCGCCGCCGCCTGGCGGGCCGGCACGCGCAGCACGGTCTTGCCGTCGACCGTTTTTTCGACCTTCGCGCCATCCGCGCCTTCCACGGTCGCCGCCAGTTCGCCGCCCGCGCCGAGCAGCACGGTGACGGCCGGACCCGCGCCCACGGCGATGGTGCGCGAGAGCCGCAGCGCGCCGTCTTTCACCTCGGCACCCGGCAGCTCCAGCACGGCGGATTTTCCGATGGTGTATCTGAGGATGACTTTGTCGCCATGCACATAGAGGCCGCGATATTTCGCCACGTCGGCGGGGAGGTTGCCCTGATGCCGGTCGCGCGGGTCGTCGCCGATTTCCGCAGCGCTGACGCCGGGCAGGTAGGGCGTGAAAAACTTCACCTCACCACCGGGTGCGATCTGCCCCTCGAGTCCGCCGCGCCCGCCGGGAAACTTGATAAAGCCGCCGGTCCACGCCGCGCTCACGCGCAGCAGTTCGGGATCGAAAAGGACCGTCGCCGGGGACTCCTTGTCGCCGACTTTGATGGCGATGCCTTTGGCCGTGATCTGGCCATTGACTTTGAAACAGCCGGCGTGAAACGGCCCGAGATCGGTGGCATCCCACGGGATGGCGGCGTGCAGCGGAAGCGCGAGTGCGGTGAAGGCGAGGGCGAGGAGGGTGGGTTTGGTCATGGTGCGAAGGGTGCGTTGTGAGCGTTGAAAGTTGGGGGCGGGCCGTGAAGTTCTAGGCGGTCACTTTTTCTCCACAATCCAAATGTTCCGATAGAAGACGGGATTGCCGTGCGCCTGAAGCTGGATGGGCGCGGGCTCGGGGCCTTCGCCGCGACCGGCGGCGGTGGTGGTGCGGGGCAGCTCGGTGCGATCCTGCACGAGGACGCCGTTGAGTTTCACGGTCATCACGGCGTTTTTCACCTTCTTGCCGCCGTCGAATTTTGCAGCTTGGAAATCAATATCATACGTCTGCCACGAGAGCGGCGGCAGGCACATGTTGAGCTTCGGCGCGGCGACGGAGTAAATGCCGCCGGTCTCGTTGTTCTCGCCTTTCAGGCCGAAGGAATCGAGCACCTGGGTCTCGTAGCGGTACTGCACGTAGATGCCGCTGTTGCCGCGGCCCTGGCCGCGCGCGAACGGCTTGAACGGCGTGCGAAATTCCACATGCAACGTGCAGTCGCCGAACGCCTGCTTCGATTTCGTCCCGCCCGCGAGCAGCTTGCGCTCGTCCATTTTTCCGCCCTCCCAGGCATCGGCGTTGGTGCCGTCGAAAAGGACGATCGCGCCCGCCGGCGGCTTAGCGCCGAGGGTCGGCGACACGCGCAGCGTGCGCTTCAGCGTCCAGGACTTGCCCTCGTCATTCGTGCCCTTGAGCTGATCGCCCACAATCTCACCCTTCCAGCCGTTGCCATCGAAAACGACCTTCTCGCCGTCGCGCTTCGCGTCCACTTCCACCTTCTTCTCAAAATCCGCGACCGTCCCCGGCAGCCCTTTGTCCCAGCCGACGATGTGAAATTTCCCGTCGCCCAGCGCGATGACCTGCGCCGCGCAACCCTCGCCCGCATACTCGCCCTGGACCGCAAAATCCGGGCCCGCTTCGGCGGGTTCGAGGAAAGTGGGATCGGCGGCGAACGCCGTGGACGCGAACACAAAAGCAGCAGCAGTGAAAATGCGGATGGGCGACATGGGCGTGACGAATAATGGGTTAAACCGAGTGAAGCAACCACCAGCCGGGGCGATTTTTGTTAGGCTCACATGGTAACTCGTTCTCAAGCCAAGTCGCCGCAGCTTGCTTCGCTCCACCCGCTCCGCTATTCCCCGGCGCATGGCTTCCTCAGCACTTCAATCCGGTCAGGCCGCTGGCATACTTGTCGGCATCATCTTCGGCTTCGCCACGGTGGCCTTTGCGGTGGTCGCGATCATCCTGGCCTTTGTGCGGAAAACGCGCGGCTGGATCATCACTGCCTGCGTGACCGGCGGCCTCTCGCTGCTACTCGTGGTCGGCACCATCGGTGCGGGCATTTACTTCGCCCAGCAGGCCGCGAAGAAGAACCGGGCGACGACGACCATCCACTCCACCGACGGCCTCACCTCGCTCGACACTCCCGGCAATTGGAAAACGCTCGGCAACCTGAACCCCATCGCGAGTATCGAAGCCGGCAACCCCCTGCGGGAAGAATACGCGATGGTGATTTCCGAACCGAACCCGAACAGCATCGAACTCGACCGGTTCGTCGAGGTCGTCGTAGAGCAAATGGTCGGCAAGATGGACAGCGCCACGCCGGGCGAAACGACGAAGATTTCCCTCAATGGACGCGCAGCCCGCCGCGTGCGGATCGACTGCACTTCGTCCAAGCTAAAACTCGTCTATCTGCTGACCGCGATTGCTGACGGGGAAAACCTCCATCAGGTGCTCTGCTGGACACTTGCCTCCAAAGAACGCACCGCGCTCCCGGTACTCACCCGCGTCTCGGACAGCTTCCACGTAACGAAGTCAGCAACCGCCGTAAAGGAACCCGCACCCGCACCGGAATCCCAGTAGTCCTTTCCCCCGCTGCGTGGCGCACGCAGCAAAAACGCGACCCTTGGCAGGGTCGCGTTTCTGTGGACCAAACGCGGGCGAGTTCGGTGGGAGGTGCTGGCGAGATTACTTGATCTCGACCTTGGCGCCGGCCGCTTCGATCTTCTTCTTGATCTCTTCGGCTTCTTCCTTGGTGACACCTTCCTTGAGGGTCTTCGGAGCGCCTTCGACAAGCGCCTTGGCTTCGGCAAGGCCGAGACCAGCGACGCACGCGCGCACTTCCTTAATGACGCTGATCTTGTTGGCGCCGGTTTCCTTGAGGATGACGTCAAACGCCGTCTTCTCTTCCACCGGAGCTGCGGCCGCGGCGGCACCGCCGGCTGCTGCGACCGCGACCGGGGCCGCGGCGCTCACGCCCCACTTGGTTTCGAGCTGCTTCACGAGGTCCGCGACTTCGAGGACGGTGAGACCGCTGAGTTGTTCCACTAATGTGCTGGTATCTGCCATATACTTATTGCTGCGCGGTATCGTCGCCACCCGAAGCTTCGGGCGATTTCAGACCGGCAGCCGCCGGCCCGACGAGGAACCATTTGTTGGTTGTTGTTATTAAATCGCGGACACCAATTGCGATGTCCGCGCTTCCCCGGTTTTTGAGGCCGGAAAAATCTTGCTAGGCGGAGGGTGGAACCTCGGCCGCCGACGCGGGCTCCGCAGCCGCCACTTCCGGCTCCGGCGTTGCTGCTTCCGGTTCCGGCGCTGGAGACGCTGGCGCGGACGCGGCGTCCTTGTCCGCCTTGGCCTGCAGCAGGCGGGCAAGGGACGAGGCGGGTTCGTTGAGCACGCGGACGAGCTGGCTTGCCGGAGCGTTGAGCGTGCCGAGGAGGGTCGCCAGGAGGACATCGCGGGAAGGCAGGTCGGCGATGGCTTTGATCTGGTCGGTCGTGACCACGATCCTGTCCACGACGCCGGTCTTCATCTCGGGCATCTTGAATTCGGCAGTGAAGTTCTTCAGCACCTTGGCCGCGGCGGCGACATCCTTGTCGCCCACGACGATGGCGGTCTGGCCCCTTAGGTCATTGAGTTCCGGCAGGCCGGCGCTCTTGGCAGCGCGGCGCAGGAAGGTGTTCTTCACGACGTGGCAGCGGGCGCCGACGTTCCAAAGGCGGTTCCGCAGCTCGGCAAATTGAGCGACCTTGAGGCCGGTGTAATCGGCCACGAACAGGAACGGCGAGGCGTTCAGTTTCGCCTGCAAATCTTCTACGATGGTTTCTTTCGCGGGATGCATGGGATAAGTCTCCGGTTAGTTCTTAATGAAGGACGAGGCGTCAATTTTGAAACCCGGTGTCATCGTGGCGCTGAGGGTCACGTTTTCGATAAAGATGCCCTTAGCCGTCGCCGGACGAGCTTTGACCACGGCCTCGATGACGGCGGTGCCGTTCTCCACGAGCGCCTGCACCTCGAAGGAAACCTTGCCGACGGGGACGGCGCAGTTGCCGTTCTTGTCGAGCTTGAACTCGACGCGGCCCGCCTTGACCTCTCTTACGGCTTTCGCGGTGTCTTCGGTCACGGTGCCGGTCTTCGGGTTGGGCATCAGCCCGCGCGGGCCGAGGACCTTGCCGAGCTTGCGGACTTCCGCCATCGCTCCGGGCGTGGCGATGGCCACGTCAAAATCTTGGAAACCCCCCACGCACTTCTCAATCATGTCCTTGTAACCGACGAACTCCGCGCCAGCCTCGCGCGCGGCATTGGGCCTGGCCTTCGGCGAAGACGAGCACGCGGACGTTTTTGCCAGAGCCATTGGGCAGCGGGCAGGTGCCGCGGACCATCTGGTCGGATTGCTTCGGGTCCACTCCGAGGCGGAAGGAAAGCGTGACCGTCTGGTCAAACTTCGGGGCGGGAAGCGTCTTCAGAACGGAGACGGCTTCGGGAAGAGCGTAGCTCTTTTTGGCGTCCACCTTTTCGGCGGCGGAACGGTACCGTTTGCTACGTTTGTTTTGCATGATGTTTTGCAGTGCTGGCGAGCGTGTGGCGCTCTCCTGCGGGTTATGGTTGTTGTTTTCCGCCTTGGAAGCGGGGCGCGGAAGCTATTGGAGAGAGGCTCCCTGTCAAAAGGAAATTTGGGACTACTGCGCCTCGACTTCCACACCCATCTGCCGCGCGGTGCCGGCGATGATGCGGTAGGCGGCGGCTTCGTCGCGCGCGTTGAGGTCCTTCATCTTGATCTTCACGATGTCGAGCACCTGCTTCTTGGTCAGCTTCCCGACCTTGATCTTGTTGGGTTCCTTGGACCCGGCGGCGATGTTTGCGATCTTTTTGATCAGGATCGACGCAGGCGGCGACTTGGTGATGAAGCTGAAGGTCTTGTCCTTATAGACGGTGATGACCACCGGCAGGATGTCGCCGGCCTGCTTCTGCGTGGCGGCATTGAACTCCTTGCAGAAGGCCATGATGTTCACGCCCTGTTGACCGAGCGCGGGACCCACGGGCGGCGCGGGGTTGGCCTGGCCTGCGGGGATCTGAAGTTTGATTTTACCGACGATTTCTTTAGCCATCTGTCTAGTGAGTTAGAGTTGAGTTACGGAGTAGAGATGAGAGTTAGCTGCGTTCGACCTGCCAGTATTCGAGATCGACCAAGGTGTTGCGGCCAAAGATGGAGACGGAAACCCGGAGCTTGCCGCGATCGGGATCGATCTCCTCGACGACGCCAGCCTGATTTTGGAACGGTCCGTCCGCGACTTTCACGGTCTCGCCCACGCTGAAGGAAATCTTCGGCTTGGCCTTTTCCTCGCCACCGCGGATCTGGGCGAGCATCCCCTCGACCTCGGACTTGGCCATGCCAATCGGGCGGTCCTTGTTGCCCGCGAAGCCAATGACACCAGTGGTATCCTTGATGAAGTACCAAGTCTTGTCCACCAACTGCTGATTGTCATCAAGCAGATACATGTTCACGAACAGGTATCCCGGATACAGCTTCCGCACGGTTTCGGACTTCTTGCCCGCCTTGATGGAAGACACCCGCTCCGTGGGCAGGAGGATCTCATAGACGTAGTCACCCATCTCCTCGGTCTTAATCCTTTTAACGAGGTTGTTATGCACCTTGCTTTCCTGGCCGGAAAGCAGGTGGACGGCGTACCACTGTTCGCGTTTTTGTTCTTCGGTCATGGCGGAAAGTTACTTGTGAGGAGAGCCGAAAATCCAAGCCATGATCATGTTAAAAATAAAGTCCCATCCAGCCACATAACCGCTGAGCAGCAGCATGGCGATGATGACGATGATCGTGGAGTCCGTCAGTTCCTTGTATTTCTTCATCCCCTTCTCCTTCGGATCCCAAGGCCACGAGGCTTTGGTAAGCTCCACCCGGACTTCACTGCTAAACCGGGAAATCGCGCCCCAAGAGCGAATGATCAGAACCACCGCGACGAGCAACAGCACCCAGAGGACGATACTGACCCACCAGATTCCGGTGAGGTTGAGCCATTCGAGTTGATTCATAGTGAGAGAGGCCGCAAGGAGCACGTCAGGAGGGAATTGAACCCCCAACCGTCGGTTTTGGAGACCGATGCTCTACCAATTGAGCTACTGACGTAACATTTTGCGCTCTGCCGAAAACGCGGGGCGGACTGAACATCCGCCCCGCGCGCGATTCGACAAGGTCTGTTTCTTAAATAATTACTTGGCGACGATTTCGGAGATCCGGCCTGCGCCGACGGTCTTGCCGCCTTCGCGGATCGCGAAACGCATGGATTTTTCCATGGCGACGGGCGTGATGAGTTCGACTTCGACCGAGACGTTGTCACCGGGCATGACCATCTCCACGCCGTCAGGGAGCTTGACTGAGCCGGTCACATCCGTGGTGCGGAAATAGAACTGCGGGCGGTAGTTCGAGAAGAACGGCGTGTGCCGTCCACCTTCTTCCTTCGAAAGGACGTAGATTTCCGCCTTGAACTTGGTGTGTGGCTTGATGCTGCCCGGCTTGGCGATGACCATGCCGCGCTCGACGTCGTCTTTCTTGATGCCACGGAGGAGCAAGCCGCAGTTGTCGCCAGCGCGCGCCTCGTCCAGCAGCTTGCGGAACATTTCGATGTCGGTGACGGTCGTTTTCACGGTGTCGCGAATGCCGACGAGTTCGACTTCCTCCATTTTCTTGAGGATGCCGCGCTCGACGCGTCCGGTCGCCACGGTGCCGCGACCTTCGATGTTGAACACGTCTTCCACCGGCATGAGGAAGGGCTGGTCCACCGGGCGCTCAGGCATCGGGATGTAATCGTCCACGGCGTCCATGAGTTCCTGAATGCACTTGGCGTCAGGGTGGTTCGCGTCGCCGCAAGCCAGCGCCTTGGTGGCGCTGCCCTTGACGATCGGAATCTTGTCGCCGGGGAAGTCATACTGCGTGAGCAGATCGCGCACTTCCATGTCCACGAGGTCGAGCAACTCGGGGTCATCCACCATGTCGCACTTGTTCAGGAAAACGACGACCGAAGGCACGCCGACCTGGCGGGCGAGCAGGATGTGCTCACGCGTCTGGGGCATCGGGCCGTCGGCGGCGGAAACGACGAGGATCGCGCCGTCCATCTGCGCCGCGCCGGTGATCATGTTCTTCACATAATCGGCGTGGCCGGGGCAATCGACGTGCGCGTAATGGCGCTTCTCGGTCTGATACTCGACGTGGGCGGTGTTGATCGTGATGCCGCGCTCTTTTTCTTCGGGAGCGGCATCGATGTCCGCGTAGCCCTTGGCCTCGGCAAAGCCTTTTTTCGAGAGAATGGTGGTGATTGCCGCAGTGAGCGTGGTCTTGCCGTGATCGACGTGGCCGATCGTGCCGATGTTCACATGGGGTTTATTGCGTTCGAATTGGGCCTTGGCCATAGGAGCGGGTGTGGTTGGTTTTCTGTTGTTGGTTGATGGTTACTTAAAATATCGCTGGCTGGAGCCTGAGACCGGGATCGAACCGGTGACCTCGTCCTTACCAAGGACGTGCTCTACCAACTGAGCTACTCAGGCACTGCATCCAGCTCGGTTAAATACGGGACTTAAAAGCGCTGGCGCTCGCTGGTCCAGAGGGCGAAAAAGCCCGACTTGCACCGGGGTTTCCCCTCGTGTTTCGTCAGGCTTTCACTCCGCAATTTCCCGGCAAGCGAGCGGGCAAAGTAGCAAGTGGCTTTGGGGTGTCAAAAAGAAATTGCGCCTATTTTCCGCGCCCGCGCCCGCCTCGCCTCGCCTTTAATTTTTTGCAGCGCGCTTCTTCAATTGCGCCGCCGGATCCCACCCCGCCGGAGCGGGCTGGCCCACGCTCGACCACGGCAGGCCGCGCTTGACCCACCGCTTTCGCCAAGCCGCCGGCGTCGTGCCGTCATCGTCGTCCGTCACCCCCGACTGGAACCCGCACGACGGGCAAATCTCGTACGAGCCGCCGCCGGATTTCGTGCGCGGCGCTTCTTGTAAATGCGGCCAGTGGCAGGCCGGGCAAACGTGTTTCATGGGGTGCGGGCATTGACCAGCCGACCGGGCTGGCGGGCGAAATAGTCGCGGCTGTTCGGTTTGAAATACGTCTTCGTGGTCCCGTCCGCATTGTAGGCGGCGAACCCCCCGCTCTTCGGGTCGTAAACCCGGCGCGTCCCATCCTCATCCAGCTTCACCTGCAAGCCGCCCGCCTTGGCCTGCTGGCCAAACTGCCAGGCCATCCGCGCGTAATCATCGGCATCCTTCGCCTGAAAATCCCCGCCGTGCCGCGCGAAGTGATCCGCCAGCGACCCCATGTTCCCCCAAGTCGTCCGCGTCGGCGGCGCGGCTTCCGGCTGCGGCTTCGGCGCAAAAATCTTCCCGATCACGGACGGGGCCTTTGGCACCGGAGTGCTCGCCACCGGCGAGGACGACACCGGCGCGCTCCCCGCTAGCGGCGAACCCGACGTCACAAACTCTCCCTTCGCCAATTTCTTCCGCGCCGTCCCCACCGCATAGAAATACTTCGTGCCCGGTTTCAACCCCGTCAGCGTCACCTCATGCGCCGTCCCCACTCCACCCTCCGCGCGCTCCGTGAGCTGATCCGCCGCCGCCCCGTAGCTCACCCGCGTCCCCGTTTCCACATCCGTCTGCCAGGAAAGCACCAAGCTCGTTGCCGTCGTCGCAATGATCTTCACCGGTCCAGAAATCTCGGCAGCCCATGCGGTGAGGGCGCAAACACCGAGCACGAACGTGAGCAAAATGCGGGCGAACATCGCTGCTTTTAGTCCTCACGAGGCACTCGGGAAAACAAAAAATCATCTCTATGATTCCACGCTGGGCAAAGCAGGATGAGGTCGCTAATTTCCGCCCCTTTCTTATGTCCCGCACCCGATTCACCACCCCGCTGGGCGGATTAGCGCTGGCGATTTTGCTCGGCGGCTGCGCCGTGTTTTTTCCGTCCAATCAGCCGGGGCGTCGCGGCCAACCCCACCAACCTCCTCCAAAACCCAAGCTGCCAACGCCCGTGCCCGAGCCGCCGCGCAAACAATCCTACTGGCAGCCGGAGACAGCCCAAGGCGATCCGCAGATCGTTATCAATCTGACCGAGCAGCGGGCGCATTTTTTCAAAGGCAAAACCGAAGTCGGACAGTCACTGATTTCCACTGGCAAGCGCGGCCACGAGACGGCCACGGGCGAGTTCGCTGTCGTCCAGCTCGACAAAAACCACGCCTCGAATCTCTACGGCGAGTTTGTGAATAGCAGCAGCGACGTGGTGCAGCGCAACGTGGATACAAAAAAGCACAAGGCTCCGGCAGGCGCGCGCTTTCGCGGTGCAAAGATGCCTTTTTTTCTGCGCTTCAATGGCGGCATCGGCATGCATGCGGGCAGACTGCCGGGCTATCCCGCATCGCACGGCTGCGTGCGCCTGCCGCGCTTCATGGCCGAGCACTTTTTTAACAACGCGCCGATCGGCACGCCCGTCATCGTGAAAGGTAGCGCGCGGACTCGATCGATCGATGCCGAGCCAGATCGCAGTTCGGCCAAGCGTGGGCCGAAGAAGGAATCTGAACCCACTCCGGACAAACCGCAGGAAACTCCAGTCGGGACACCGGCTGAGACGCCTCCTCCCGCACCAGCCACTGAGGCGCCCGAGCCAGCAGCTCCCGCCTCGGAAAAACAGCCCGAGCCACCAGCTCCAGCTCCGATTCCCGCAGGAGCCTAAGCCCCGCCCTCGGCCGGCGGGTGGCAGCCGCAGCCGGTGCCGCAGCCCGGCGCTCCCACGACGCGGACTTGCAGGTCGATTTGCTGAAAGGCGATCTGCTCGCGGACGTGGCTGAGGAAGCTCACGGTCATGGCGTCGGGCGGCGTGGCGCAGTCGAGCTCGAGCCGCAGCGGCAGCCCGGTGAGCGCGGGGTAGGCCTCCGCCATTTCCCCATCGAGCGCGAAGGAAAGGTAGGCGTTGATCTTTTCCTGGAGTTGAAACAAGCGCAGCTCCGAGCCGTCCCACGGACGCGGCTCCAGCATGCTGAGGGTGACGATGCCAGTCTTCGTATCGTGCGCCACGATGTCGATGACGTGGGCGTATTCGACGCCGCGCGGGGAGTTGGATTCGGTGCTCATATATTTGGGATCGGTTCGGCGGCGGACACGGAAAATTGCATCCCGTTCGTCAAACCGCGCGGCGGCAGGCGCGCCCGAGCGCCAGCCCCAGCCCGCCGCCGACGAGCAGCAGCGGCAGCAGGCTCCAGCGGCTTTGCGGCCAGAGAAATTCGCCCGCGTTGAACGACGCCCACTCGGCCGGTGCGCTGCTCCACGGCCACGCGCCGTAGCCGAGCAGGCCGTCGAAGACGTTGACGGTATTGACCGACACGGGACCGCGGATCGCCGCGAGCATGATCGGCGACGCTTCGCCGCGCTCGACAGCGGCGCGGGCTTCGCGGCGCATCGTCGCGATCTGCGCGGCGCGCAGCGTTTCATCCAGCACGGTCGCCGTGAGCCGCTGCTCCTCCTTTTCCAGATGGAGGGAAAGCAGTTGCTCGGTAAGCGGGCCGACCCGTCCGGTAAAGAACAGCGGCGCGGCGTATTCGGTGACGATGTTGCAGAAAAAATCGTCCTTCCGGTGCGCGTCATCCACCCGCGCGTGGCCGCCGACGGCGAGGGAGTTCTGCGCGTCCGTGATCGTGAGGAGGAACTGCTGCGCGACCGAGAGGACGAGCAGGACGAGCGCGGTTTTTTTCCACCACAAAAAACCCACGACCGCCGGCAGCGCGAGGAAAGGCAGGCCGGGCACGAGGTAGCGCGGCCCGGCGGAATAGCCGCCGTGGTAGCCGTTGAAACTGGCGTTCACGAGGAAGAACCAGCCGAAGATCGCGAGCCCGAGCCGCGCTTCGGCGGAGAAGGTCTTGCCGCGCAACCAGACGATCCAACCCACCACGCCGAGCAGCAGCACCGGCGCGAGCCAGAACACGCCGCGGTAGGGCGAGACGCTGAGCAAGAGGGCGACGTAGCCGCGGGGCAGCGCAAACATGCCGAGCGAGCCGTGCGGATCTTTGAAAAGCGGATTTTGAAAGTCATTCGCGAGAAAGAACGGTGAGCCGAAATTCACATAGTGATACCAGCCGAGCAGGAGCGCCGGGCCGAGTCCGCCGAGGGAGTAAAACGCCGCGCGTCGCCAACCCTCCCGACGCGCGAGCAGCGCATACAGGCCGAGCGCCACGACTGCCCCACCGGCGACGTAATTCGTCACCACCGCGAAGCCCGCGCACAAGCCCGCCAGCACCGGATGCGCGGTCTTTTCGCGCAGCCAGTAAAAGCTCGCGAGCAGCAGCACGGCGGTGAGGTTGTGGTCGAAAAGGATCGTGCCGAACGGAAAAAACGTGGTGCCAAACGCGAGGGCCAACGTGGCCAACAGCGCCGGCATTTTTTCGCCCCCGGCGAAATCGCACGCGAGGCGGAAGAAGATCACGCACCCCAGCGCGGAGATCAGGCCGACGCTGAAGATCGTCGTCAGCCAGGCATTGAGGTTGAGCGTCCACCAATGGTCGGGATTGATCCCGCACGCGCGCTCGAAATGGAAGATCGCGAAATACGCCGGCACCGCGAGGAGCGACGTGCCGGGCGGCTTGTTCGGATGGAAGTGGCCGGTCTCCGGCACGTAGGCCACATCGCCCGACGCACTGCGCATGTGCATCGCCTCCTCGACCGTGCCCTCCGCCGTGGGGCGTCCGCTGATCGGGTAAAACTTCCACTCGCCATCCACCCAGCAGAGCGCGTGGCGCTTCCCCTCGAAGTCATACTCCGCGTGATCCGTCGGCACGCGCATGATGTCATCGCGCGCCGGGTCGCGCTGATAGACAAAGAAGTCGTCAATCGCGAACCGCCCCTGCTCCACGATGGCGCGCACCTCGGCGAAGCGGGAGTTCTGGTTCCACCCGCCGCCCTGATTGAAGTAGGCGAACGCGCAAAACGTGAGCAGGAAGAGCAGCAGTTCGGGACGGGTGACGCGAGGCATGGCGGAAAATGACGGATGAGTAATGACGAACGGCGAAAGAATGACCAAGCTCCAAAGCCCGCACGGGAGTTGCCCGACTTCGGACATCCCCGGCCTGCGTCATCACTCATTCCTTATATGCCTCCTCGTTCATTGCCCCGCCGTTCCTTTCTCAAAACACTCGCTGCCACCGGCGCGACCGCCGCCCTGCACGGCCCGCTTTTCGCCGCGGAAATCGCGCCACCCAAAACGAAGATCAAGCTCGGCATGGACAACTTCGCCGTGCGCGCGATGGGCTGGAAAGCGCCGCAGCTCCTGGACTACGCCGCTTCGCTCAAACTCGACGCGCTCCTCATTTCCGACCTCGACGCCTACGACTCGCTGGCCGACTCCGACCTCCGCGACCTCGGCAAGAAAGCGCGCGATCTCGGCATCGCGCTGTTCGCCGGAGGCTGGAGCATTTGCCCGACTTCGAAGAGCTTCAAAAACAAATGGGGCACCGCCGAAGAGCACGTCGCGCTCGGCATCCGCGTGGCGCACGCGCTGGGCTCGCCGGTCTTCCGCGTGGTGCTCGGCTCGATGGAGGATCGCCGCACCGAGGGCGGCATCCAGGCGCGCATCGCCGACACCGTGAAGGTGCTCAAAGCCAGCGCGACCAAGGCCAAGGACGCCGGCGTGAAGATCGCCATCGAGAACCACGCGGGCGACATGCACTCGTGGGAATGCGCCGCGCTCATCGAGGAAGCGGGCCGCGATTTCGTCGGCTGCAACCTCGACTCCGGCAACGCCGCCTGGACGCTCGAAGACCCGCTCGACGTGCTCGCCACGCTCGGGCCGCTGACCATCTGCTCCTCCCTGCGCGACGCCATGATCTGGGAAACACCCGACGGCGCATCCGTGCAGTGGACCGCCTGCGGCGAAGGGCTCATCGACTGGAAAAAATTCGCCGCCCGCTGGGCCGAGCTGTGCCCGGCGGTGCCGATGATGATCGAGACGATTTCCGGCTTCGCGAAAAACTTCGCCTACAAGAAGGACGACTTTTGGCAGCACTACGACAAACGCCCCGAGCGCCTCGCCGCCTTCGAGGCGCTGGCCAAACGCGGTCACGAACTCCCCCCTTTCAAAGCCCCCGAAGGCACCGACAAAAAACTCGCCGAGCAGGACTACCAAAAGGGCGAACTCGAACGCTCCATCAAGTATCTCCGCGAGCAGATCGGACTCGGCGTGAAAGCGTAGGCTGCGTCAGTTGTTCGACAGCTCGTCCGGGGCTTCCGCCACGAGCTGGAACCACGGGCCGAAGGTGCTCGTGATCTCGCGCCAGAGCCGCGGGCAGCGTTCGAGTTCGAGCATTTCGCGCGTGGGTTTTTGCACGAGCCAGGAGCGGGTCGCGAGTTCGCCTTCGAGCTGGCCTTTGCTCCAGCCGGCGTAGCCAACGAAGGCCCGCACGACCGCTTTGCCGCCGGCGAGCGCCTGCTCGGCCTCGTCGATCACCAGATGATGCTGGCACTCCAGTTGTTGCTTCTGCGGGCGCCAGTGGAAGGACGCGAAGATGAGCTGATCCGTGGAAACCGGGCCGCCGAGAAAGACCGGCACGGTGGCCAACGCGCCGAGGTCGCGGTCAGGCAGCAGGTCCGCCACGGTGCGGCCGGAAGGGCGGTTCAGCGTGAGGCCGAACGAGCCTTCCTGCGCGTCGTTCGCGGAAAGAAAGAGCACGGTTTTGCTGAAATTCGGATCCAGTAAATGCGGGTGCGCGATGAGCAGCGAGCCGGCCAGGCTGATCGAGGATGAGCGGGAGTCGGGCACGCGGAGAAATTAGAATTCGGCGGCCTTTCCGCAAGCCCGAGTCGGCCCGTCTTTTTGCGTGTCTCGCGCTTTTCCTTGGTTACGTTCAGCCCCCGACATGCCCAGCCCAGCCGCACCTTTGACCATCGCCGGACGCGAATTCCGTTCGCGCCTGCTCCTCGGCACGGGGAAGTTTTCCTCGAACGCCACGATGGCCGGCGCGCTCGACGCCAGCGGCTGCGAGATCGTCACCGTGGCGCTGCGCCGCGCCGATCTCACGGGCAAGGGCGACCCGTTCGCCAACATCCTCGATTTCATTGATCCGAAAAAATACCTGCTGCTGCCCAACACCAGCGGCGCGATAAACGCGGACGAGGCCGTGCGGCTCGCGCGCCTCGCCGCCGCCGCCGGTTTGCCAAAGTGGGTGAAACTCGAAATTCATCCCGACCCGCGCTACCTGCTCCCGGACCCGATCGAGACTTTGAAAGCGGCGGAAATTCTCGTCGGCGAAGGCTTCACCGTGCTGCCTTACATCAACGCCGACCCGGTGCTCGCCAAGCGCCTGCAGGATGTTGGCACCGCCACGGTCATGCCGCTCGGCTCACCCATCGGCAGCAACCGCGGCCTCGAGACGCGCGCGCAGCTTGCGATCATCATCGAGCAGGCCACCGTGCCGGTCGTTGTGGATGCCGGCATCGGCGCGCCGAGCCAGGCCGCGGAGGCGCTGGAGATGGGTGCCGACGCCGTGCTCGTGAACACCGCCATCGCCATCGCCGCCGATCCCGCGCGCATGGCCCGCGCTTTCAAAACCGCCGTCGAAGCCGGGCGCGAAGCCTTTGAAATCGGCCTCGCCGACCGTCTCGACGCCGCCTCCGCCACCAGCCCGCTCGCGGCTTTTCTCGGAATCCACTGATGTATATGTCATCACCCGCATATAACCGCCTCGTGCTCCGGCTTGATGACCTGATCGACGAGGTCGGTGAGAACGAAGACCACCCGCTGGCCTCATTGATGGAAGTCGTCGGACTGCTGATTGAAAAATACGAAGACGAAACCGTTCTTGAACTGACCTGACACCATGCCGCTCCTCGAAGTCAAAAATCTCCGCACCTGGTTTCCCGTCACTGGCGGCGTGCTCCGCCGGCACATTGATGATGTGAAAGCGGTGGACGACGTCAGTTTCACCATCGAGCCCGGCACGACCGTCGGCCTGGTGGGCGAAAGCGGCAGCGGGAAATCCACAATCGGCAAGACCATCCTCAAGCTCGTATCCGCGACGAGCGGCCAGATTCTTTTCGACGGGCGCGACATCCTGCCGATGAGCGAGGGCGAGTTCCGCCCGCTGCGGCGCGAGATCCAGATGATCTTCCAGGACCCGTTCGGCTCGCTGAATCCGCGGCACACCATTTTCCAAATCGTCGGCGAGGCGCTCGAAATCCACTTCTCCGCCATGAACCGCAGCGAGCGTCGCGACCGCGTGACGGAGTTGATGAAGCAGGTCGGCCTCAAGCCCGAGATGATGGAGCGCTACCCGCACGAGTTCAGCGGCGGCCAGCGGCAGCGCATCGGCATCGCCCGCGCGCTCGCGGTGAAGCCGAAATTCATCGTCTGCGACGAACCCGTGAGCGCACTCGACGTGAGCGTGCAGGCGCAGATCGTGAACCTGCTGCAAGACCTCCAGGCCGAACTCGGACTCACCTACCTTTTCATCGCCCACGACCTCGCCGTGGTGGAGCACATGAGCGACCACGTCCTCGTCATGTATCGCGGCAAGATCGTCGAGAGCGCCAGCGCCGACGCCATCTACGAAGCCCCGCAGCACGACTACACCAAGAAGCTCCTCGCCGCCGTGCCGAAGTTCGCGTGACGCACTTTCACTCTGCTGTCTGAAATCCCATGACCCCGCTGATCCGAAAACTCCTCGGCATGAACTGGCTGATCGTGGGCCTGAGCATCGGCCTGTGCATCCTCGGCGTCGTCGCCGTGTATAGCGCCTCGGCCTTCCGCGAGGACACCTACTGGCACAAGCAGGCCATCTGGGTCGGCGCAGGCATCGTCGTTTTCATGACCGCGAGCCTCATTGACTACCGCTGGGTGAAATGGGCCGCGCTCCCGATGTATCTCACCAGCATCGCGCTGGTCATCCTCACTTACATCAAAGGCGAGGAACACGGCGGCGCGAAATGCTGGCTGCGGGTGCCGGGCATCGGCACTTTTCAGCCGTCGCAGATGGCCGTCATCGCCGGCATCCTCACCGTCGCGCTCTTCCTCAGCCAGTTTCGGAAAATGCACCCGTTTGTGAAACTGTGCATCACCGGCTGCATCGTCGGCGGGCCGATGCTCCTCATCCTCAAGCAACCGGACGTCGGCATGACCCTCGTTTGGGTGCCGGTGATCATGTCCATGCTGCTCCTCAGCGGGATTCCCAAGCGCTACCTCATCGCGCTCATTCTGGTCGCGGCCTCGGCCATCCCGTGGGTCGTGAACCTCGCGTTGAAATCCTACCAGCGCGCCCGCATCACCGCCTTCATTGATCACGAAATCGACCCCACCGGCGCGGCCTGGGCGATCAATCAATCGCTCATCGCCATCGGCTCCGGCGGGCTCTCGGGCAAAGGCTTCATGGCCACCGGCACGCAAGTCGAGCAGGGCTTCATCCCCGGCACCACCGTGCATACCGACTACATTTTCACCGCCATCGCCGAGCAGGGCGGCTTTATCGCCGGCGTCGGGATCATCGGCCTCTTCGCCGTCCTCTTGGTGGCCTGCCTGATGACCGCGCACCAGGCCGCCGACGAAATGGGCCTGCTCATCACCGTCGGCTTTGCCGCGCAGATTTTCTTCCACGTCTATCAAAACATCGGCATGACCATTTCGCTCATGCCCATCACCGGCCTGCCCCTCCCGCTGATCAGCTACGGCGGCACCTTTCTCGTCATGGTCATGTTCGGCCTCGGCCTCGTGAACAGCGTCTGGGTCCACCGCAAAGTCCTGCCGGGGTAGGCGCGCTGCCCGCCCCGACAGCACAAAACCCGGCGTCCGCGAGCGGAGCCGGGTTTTGGAAAAAGGGAAAATGCGGGCGCCTTAGGCCAGCTTCGCGAGCGCCTTATTCACCGAGCTTTTGTGGCGGTTGGCGGAATTGCGATGCACGCGCCCGGCTTTCACCGCCTTGTCGATCGAGGAGACGAACTCCGTCGCGGCCGCCTTGGCCTTGGCCTTGTCGGTGCCCTTGAGCGCCTCGCGCATCGTCTTGAGTTGGTTCTTCACCGCCGTGAGAGCGCGGCGATTGGTGAGGGTGCGGCGGGTCGTTTGACGAGCGCGTTTGGCGGCGGATTTGGTATTGGCCATGATGGGTTTTTGGAAAAGGGCCGCCAAATTAGCGGCGCGGTCGGCACTGTCAAGCGCTGCCTTGCGCCATGTGGCCGGCATCTTCAAAGCAGGACCAAAGACCGCGGTTAAGCAGGACAGCTTGTCCTGCTTTGAAGCTTTGCTTGCATCACAACAGGCCAATTGTGCTGCCCAATTTGGGCGGCGCACAGATTCCGTTTGAATTGCCAAAAGCGGATGCTACTTCTCCCACCCCAAACCAATCCAACTACTCCCATGGCCGACCTCCTCAACGCAAAAGACATCAAAGAATGGCTCAAGAAGCTTCCCGAGTGGGACCACGAAAAGAAACACATCGAGCGGACCTTTGAGTTCGACGATTTTTCGCAGTCCATCGAGTTTGTGAACGGCGTGGCCGAGATCGCCGAGGAAGACGATCACTCGCCCGAGATCGACATCCGCGACAGCAAAGTGCGCGTCGCCCTTTCCACCCACAGCGAGGGCGGGGTGACGGACCTCGACTTCGAGGTCGCGGAGAAAATCGACACGCTCGTCGAATAGCGGCCACGATGCCTGCCGCGTCCGATCCTTCGCGCTCGCGAATGGTCGTCTGCGCGGTCTGCGTGGCGCTCTTCGCCGTCGGGATCTGGGGCTACATCGAGCGCCGCAGCGCCGCGCCGCCGCCGCCGCAGGTCGAGTTGCCGGGTGCCGCCACGCGGTAATTTTCCCGATGTCGAATCCACCCGTCTTCATCGCGCCCTCGCTGCTTGCCTGCGACTTTGGGCAGCTCCACGCCGAGGTGCGCCGCGCCGAGGCCGCGGGCGGCGACTGGCTGCACTGCGACGTGATGGACGGCCATTTCGTGGACAACATTTCGTTCGGCCCAGCCTTCGTGGACGCCGCAGCGAAAGTCGCCACCGTGCCGCTCGACGTGCATCTCATGATCGAGCGGCCCGATCACTATTTCCCCCGCTTCGTGAAAAGCGCGCGCAACATCACCGTCCACGTCGAGGCGCAGCATGACGTCGCGCAAACCCTCGCCGCCATCCGCGCCGCCGGCCGCACCTGCGGCCTCGCGCTGCGCCCGGCCACGCCGTTCGAAGCGGTCGCGCCTTTCCTCGCGCAGATTGATCTGCTGCTCGTGATGACCGTCATCCCCGGTTTCGGCGGCCAGCCTTTCATGCCCGAGACCATGCCCAAAGTCCGCGCCGCCGCCGACGCCCGCGCCCGGCTGGGACTTGCTTTCCGCATCCAGGTGGACGGCGGCATCACCACCGCCACCGCGCCCATCGCCATTGAAAACGGCGCCGACACGCTCGTCGCCGGCACCTCCGTCTTCGCCGCACCCGACGCGGCGGCCGCCGTCCGCCAGATGCGCGGGGCATAAGGTGAGTTCCGGCTGGAGCACGCGACCCGCGTGCTGTCTTCGGCGACCCGCCCAAGACCAGAGGGTGCGTCGCCGCGGGCGGGAGATTTTGCCAGCGAGGCCACGCTCCCTCCTCTTCGCGGCGAGTCGCCGCGAAGCGCACGCGGGTCGCGTGCTCCACCCGGAACATTGCCGCTACTGCGCGCTGACTTCCAGCACTGCGCCCGCCTGAAAATGCGCGAGCGCTTCACCCACCAAAAACAGCGACCCCGTGATCAGCATCCGCCGCCCCATCGACTCCGCGATGCGCAGCGCCGCCGGCAAGTCCCGCACCGCGATGCACTCCTGGCGCGGAGCGATCTCCCCGAGCGCCCGGCAGATTTCCTGCGGCGTCGCCGAGCGCGGATTTTGCACGGCCACCGCAATGACCCGCCCCGCCACCGGCAGCAGCGCCGCGCAAATCCCGCCCACATCCTTGTCCTGCAGCACGCCCAGGATGAGCGTCGCGCGCTTGTCGCCAAAAACCTCGCGCCACGTCTCCGCGAGCCGCCGCGCGGAGGCGGGATTGTGCGCGCCATCGAGCACCACGCGCGGCGTGATCTGCTGAAACCGGCCCGGCCAATCGACCGTGCGAAGCCCGCGCGCGATGGCCTCGCCGGACACGTCGAGCCCGGCAATTTCCAGCGCATGCACGGCCAGCGCGGCGTTCCAGCGCTGATGACTCCCGGCGAGCGCGATTTCCATCCGCCGGAGCGGCGAAAAGACGAAGTGCATCTGCGCGCCGCGCCACATCGCCATCTGCACGAGCACCACCCGCACCTCGTCGTTTTGCGGCCCGGTCAGGACGGGCACCCCGGGCTTGATGATCCCCGCTTTCTCCAGCGCGATGGCCGGCAACGAATCGCCGAGCCACTGCTGATGATCGAGGTCGATCGGCGTGATGACACTCACGGCGGGCGTGACCACATTCGTCGCGTCGAGCCGCCCGCCGAGCCCGGTCTCCAGCACCACGACTTCCGCGCCGCGCCGCTGAAACCACGCCAGCGCCAGCGCCGTGGCGATTTCAAAAAACGTCGGCGCGTGGTCCCAGCCCTCCACCACCGCGCGGATGGCGCTCAGCCCGGTGGCGACTTCGTCCTCGCTGATCATCTCGCCATCGAGCCGCATCCGCTCGCGGAAGGTCACCAGATGCGGCGAGGTGAAAAGCCCCGTCCGCACCCCGGCCGCGCGGCAGCAGGCGTCGAGCATCGCGCAGACCGAGCCTTTGCCATTCGTCCCGGCGACGTGGAGAAAGCGCGGCGCGTCCGGCCCGGCGACCTCGATCCCGAGCGCCGTGGTGAGGCGCTGGATGTTTTCCAAACCGAGGTGGATGCCGTGGAGCTGGGTAGCGTAGAGCCACGCCACGGCTTCGTCGTAATTCACTTCGCGGGGGCGAGGTAGCCGAGCAGTTCGCCCAGCGTTTCGCGCATCTTTTTGCGATGCACGATCATGTCCACCAGCCCGTGGTCTTCGAGGAATTCGGCGGTCTGAAAATTCGGCGGCAAGTCCTGATGCGTCGTCTCCTTGATGACGCGCGGCCCGGCGAACCCGATCATCGCCTTCGGCTCCGCCATGATGATGTCGCCCACGGTGGCAAAGCTCGCGCTCACGCCGCCCGTGGTGGGATGCGTGAGCACGGAGATGTAGGGCAACCGCGCCTGGGCGTGCAGCGCGAGCGCGCCGCAGGTCTTGGCCATTTGCAGCAGACTCAGCACGCCCTCATACATCCGCGCGCCGCCGGACGCCGAGACGATGATCACCGGCAGGCGTTGCTTGGTCGCGCGCTCCACGGCGCGCGTGAGTTTTTCGCCGACGACCGAGCCCATGGTCGCGGCGATGAAATTGAAATCCATGACCGAGATTGAGACGCGCTGGCCATCAATCGCGCCCAGGCCGCTGATCACCGCGTCCTTCAGGCCGGTCTTTTTCTGGTAGCTCTTCAGCCGTTCGGTGTAGCTCGCCATGCCGGTGAATTTCAGCGTATCCACCGAGACGAGATTGGCGTCGTGTTCCTCGAAGGAGCCCACATCCAGCAGCATCTCCAGCCGCTCGTGCGCGGTCTGCGTCATGTGGTGGTCGCACTTCGGGCAGACGCGGAAGTTCTGCACGAGATCGAGGTTGTGGATCATCTCCGCGCAGCTCGCGCATTTCTGCCAGAGCCCCTCGGGAAATTCGCGCTTCTTGTCGGAGTTGAAGGAGGGTTTGGAGAAAATGCCCATAAGTCAGAAAGGTTGGCGGAATCAGCCGCGGGCGACCGTGATGACGCGGACGGAGGCCGCGCCGGCGGCCCGCAGCACGCGCGCACATTCATCCACGGTGGAGCCCGTGGTAAAGATGTCGTCCACTAAAACGAGATGGCGATTTTGCACGGCGGGAGTTTGTCGCACGCGAAAGGCGTTGCGCAAGTTTTCCATCCGCTCGTGCCGGTCCAGCCGCGTCTGCGTGGTGGTGTAGCGGATGCGCTCCAGCGCGCGGAGCAGCGGGAGCTGGGTGCGCTCCGC
>Ga0163144_10006271_pt1 | contig 26288 bp, 11 predicted proteins | sample OliLak19BULKMAT1_FD_123175 | JGI IMG/M metagenome (GOLD analysis project Ga0163144, IMG submission 123175) | Freshwater microbial mat bacterial communities from Lake Vanda, McMurdo Dry Valleys, Antarctica - Oligotrophic Lake LV.19.BULKMAT1 | ecosystem: Environmental > Aquatic > Freshwater >...
ATGTTTCGGAATGGGTGGATGTGGGGCGCGTGACGAAACTGAAAAAGGTTTGAGTGCGATTCAGTTCATTTGAGTGCTTTTCAGTTCATTTGAGGTCATTTCGATACTTAGAAGTCAAAAGTTGAAATTTCATCCGTTGTATACATGAGAAGATCGGCGGTGTTTCTATGGTCTGGGCGGGAGGCCCAGACCACGGTGGATTTACGGTTGTTCCCAACGGCGGGCAGGCTGGAAGCTGCGGTACGATGGCGGGCGGGACGCCTGCGGTACTGGCGCGTTACGCGAGCAATTCTTTGATGATTTTGGCGGGTTCGACGCCGGTGAGCTTGGCATCGAGGCCCTGCGTTTTGACCGACAAGCGTTCGTGATCGAAGCCGAGCAGATGCAGGACGCTGGCGTGGAAGTCGCGGATGTGGACCGGATCCTTCACGATGTTGTAGCTGAAATCGTCGGTCTCGCCGTACACCGTGCCGCCCTTGGTGCCGCCGCCGGCCATCCACATCGAAAAGCAGCGCGGGTGGTGATCGCGGCCGTAATTGTCTTTGGTCAAGCCGCCCTGCGAGTAGATGGTGCGGCCGAATTCACCGCCCCAGATAATGAGCGTGCTGTCGAACAAGCCGCGCTGCTTGAGATCCTGAATCAGCGCGTAGCACGGCTGGTCCACGTCCTTGCATTGCGAGCCCATGCGGCCGACGAGATTGCCGTGGTGGTCCCAGTTGTTGTGGTAGATCTGCACGAAGCGGACGCCGCGTTCAACCAAACGGCGCGCCATCAGCACGTTGTTGGCGAACGTGCCGGGCTTCTTGGCTTCGTCGCCGTAGAGCTTGAATGTATCGGTTGATTCCTTGTCGATGGCGGTCAGTTCAGGAACGCTGGCTTGCATGCGGAAGGCCATCTCGTACTGGCTGATGCGCGTGTTGGTTTCAGGGTCGCCGACCTGCTGGTAGTTCAGCTCGTTCATCTGGCGGATGCCGTCGAGCGTTTTGCGGCGCACGGATTCGGGCACGCCGGGCGGATTGTTGATGAACAGAATGGGATCGCCTTTGCTGCGGAAGGAGACTCCGGCGTGTTCACCGGGCAGGAATCCCGCCGACCACAATCGCGCGGAGATGGCTTGCTCCTGTTCGCGGTTGGAGGGCGTCGCGACCAGCACGACGAATGAGGGAAGATTGGCGTTCAGAGTTCCCAGGCCGTAGGAGGCCCACGACCCGAGGCACGGGCGGCCGGTCACCTGGTTGCCGGTCTGCATCAGGCAAATGGCGGGCTCGTGGTTGATGGCTTCAGTATGCAGCGACTTGATCCAGCAGATATCGTCGGCGCATTTGGCGAGATTCGGCAGCAATTCGCTCAGCCACATGCCGCATTTGCCGTGTTGAGCGAACTTGAATTTCGATGGGGCGATGGGAAAGCGCGCCTGTCCGGATGTCATCGTCGTCAAGCGCTGGCCGTTACGGATGGAGGGCGGCAGATCCTTGTCGTACATCTCCGCCATTTTCGGCTTGGGGTCGAAGAGGTCCATCTGCGAGGGGCCGCCGACCATGTGCAGATAGATCACATTCTTGGCCTTGGGCGGGAAATGCGGGCCCACTTTGTGGACAGCCGCTTCCGGTCCGCCGAACACTTTATCGGTTCCGCCAAGCAGCGATGCGAGAGCGGCAAAGCCGACGGCGTTCGTGCCGCGCGCGAGAAACTGGCGGCGCGATTCCGAGTGGACCCACTGATCGTAGACATTCATTGCGCTGTCTCTCCACGTTCCGGTTCAGAAATTTATTTGTTCAGGACTTCGTCCAGATTGAACAGCTGGTTACAGACCATCGTCCACGCGGCCAGTTCCGGCGCGTTCAACGTGGCGTCCAGTTTGGTTTCACCGACGGCCAGCAGCGCCTTCACGTCGTCTGCTTTGGCTTTGTAATGGGCGAGCAAGTCCTGCTGAATCTTCTGCAGGACGGGCGTCTCTTTTTCATTGAGCGGCCTTGAGAGAACGCGGCGCGCGATGAAGTCCATGCGCTTGGCGTCGTCGGCGCCGCTCTTCATGGCGTTTTGCGCGAGCACACGCGCGGCTTCGACAAACTGCGGATCGTTGAGCGTCACCAGGGCCTGAAGCGGCGTGTTGGTGCGTTCGCGGCGCACGCAGGATGTTTCGCGGCTGGGCGCATTGAGGATGTCCATCGAGGCCGGCGGCGAGGCGCGTTTCCAGAAGGTGTACATGCTGCGGCGATAGAGTGCGTCGCCGTTGTCGCGCGTGTAATTGCGGGTGTCGCTGCCGGGCATGCCGACGACTTCCCAGACGTTTTCCGGCTGATACGGTTTGACGCTGGGCCCGCCGAGTTTCGCGGAGAGCAGACCGGCGGCGGAGAGGGCGTAGTCGCGGATCATCTCCGCATCCATGCGGAAGCGGGCGCCGCGCGAGAACAGGCGGTCGGCGGGATCTTTTTCGATTTTTATTTTATCGGTGAGCGGGGACTGGCGGTAGGTGGACGACATCACGATTTGCTTGATCAGTTTTTTGACGTCCCAGCCGCCTTCACGGAATTCGACGGAGAGGTAGTCCAGCAATTCCTGGTTTGAGGGAGCGTCGCCCATGATGCCGAGGTCTTCGGCGGTTTTCACGATGCCGGTGCCGAAAATTTCCTGCCAGAGGCGGTTGACGATGACGCGCGCCATCAGCGGGTTTTCCGGCGCGACAAGCCACTGCGCCAGGCCGAGGCGATTCTTCGGTGCGTTGGCGGGCAAGGCATGCAGGAAGGTGAAGATGCCCGCTTCAACTTTGTCTCCAGGCTTGGAGTAATCACCGCGGATGAGAATGTTGGCCATGGGCGAACTGCCTTTTTTCTCTTCCATGATGTGGGCGACGTAGCTGCGATCGCGGATCGTTTTTTTCTCAACTTCAAGCGCTGCAATTTTGTCATTCGCGGCGGCCAGCTCGGTGTTGTCGCCGGAGTAACCATCGAAGAGTTCGTCCTTCTCTTTGGAGGTGCGGTCTTTGGCGGCTTTGGCGAGCACGCCCTTCATTTTTTCCTGAGCGCCGAGGCGGAAGACTTCGGAGGCGGAGAGCTTGCGGTTATAGATGCGAACGTCCTGCACGGAGCCGCCGTTGAACGGAGAGGACGATTTGCGCTGGCCGATCAGGAGCGGCGTGGTTGTTTTGGTGGTGCTCTTGAGGGTGTCCTTTTCCACGTTCAACTTGGCTTCCTTGCCATCGACGTAAATTTTGAAGCCGGAGGATTTGAGCGAACCGTCGTACGTGACGAAAACGTGCTGCCACGTGCCCTTCTTGATCTGGTTTCCGGTGGTGACAACTTTGACGGCGTCCTCTTCCCATTTGTTAACGAAGTGTACGCCGAATTCGGACTCCTGAAGCCACAGGTCCCAGCCGCGGTATTTGTCGGCTTCGTCCATTTTTGCGAATGCAGCGGCGCTGCCTTTGAAATCCTTGGGCGTCTTGATCCATGCGCCAAAGGAGAACTTGTCACCCTTGTCAAGATCGCCGACGTTGCCGCTGATCTCGAGCGGTGTGAGGTCGCCGAAAACAGGCGCCTTGCCAACTTTGCCGCCGTCGGCCCATTGGATGGGCTTGACGGCCTTTGCCATGATGGCCGCGCCTTTATAAGTAGCGGGAATCTGGTCGCCGGGCTTTTCTTCGTTCAGCAGCATCTGAAAATCGGGCGCGCCGATCTTCTGGACGGTGGCGTCCCAGTCTTCGGGCTTGGCGCTTTCGAGCCACTTGTCGAAACCGGCGCGAAGCGCTTTCTTCTGTTCCGCGACGACGGCCTTGGCGGCGTCGACATCCGCCGGAATGGCTTTCAAGCGCGCTTCGTCTTCGGGCTTGGCGACGACCATGACCGGCGCGGTGTCGCGCACGTTTCCGTCCATCGCGCCTTGAGTCGTGTTGCGGAAATAGGCGGTCATGGAATAGAAATCTTTGGTGGTGATCGGATCGAACTTGTGATCGTGGCAGACGGCGCAGTTGGCGGTCAGGCCCAGCCACACCCACGAGGTGGTTTCAGCGCGGTCGCGTGCGTAACTGGCGAGGACTTCGTCGTTGATGCTGCCGCCTTCGTTGGTGGTGATGTTGCAGCGGTGAAAACCAGTCGCGATGATCTGGTCCTTGGTGGGGTTGGGCAACAGGTCTCCGGCGAGCTGTTCGACGGTGAACTGATCGAAGGGCAGATTGCGGTTGAAGGCGTTGATGACCCAGTCACGGAAGGGCCAGACCTCGCGGAAATTATCGAAGTGCAGCCCGTGCGTGTCGCCGTAGCGGGCCGCATCGAGCCAGTAACGGCCGCGGTGTTCGCCGTAGCGCGGAGAGGCCAGCATGCGATCGACGAGCTGTTCGTAGGCGTTGGGGGCCTTTTCGGCGACGAACGTTTCGACGACTTCCGGTTCGGGCGGAAGACCGGTGAGATCCAGTGAGAGGCGGCGGGCGATCGTGCGGCGGTCGGCTTCAGGCGCGGGCTTTAAACCGGTGGCGTCGAGCTTCGCGAGGACGTACGAATCGATCGGATTGGCGACCCATTTATCGGTTTTAACCTTGGGCGCTTCGGAACGGGCGGGCTTGATGAAAGACCAGTGCGCTTCCCACTTCGCGCCTTGAGCAATCCAGCGTTTAATCTTTTCTTTCTCTTCGGGCTTGAGAACTTTATGGGACTTGGGCGGCGGCATCATTTCTTCGGGATCGGTGCTCAGGAGACGCTTATAGAGCGGGCTTTTTTCCGGATTGCCGCGCACGACCGTCGGGCCTTCCTGGCGATCCTTGAAAAATCCGGATTCCTCATCGAGGCGCAGTTTGCCTTTGCGGCTGGCCGGATCGGCGCCGTGACATTGGAAACAGGTCTCTGCGAGAATCGGGCGAATGTCGCGATTGAAGCGGATGTCCTGATTCGGTGGCGACGCCGAAAACGCGGGCCGGCTCGCGATCAGGGAAAGCAGAAGGAGCACACCGAAGAAATGGGTTTTCATCACGCCTTGGGACTCCGCGAGCAAATAGAAATTCTCAAGCGCCATTGAAGCTGACAAGCTCATCTACAGCGTATGGGGAATAGTGTAAGACAAAAAATAAAGATGTGAAGCGCCAACCTCATAAATAGGGTGCTCAAAAAAAAGAATCTCGCCCGAAGGCGAGATCAAATTAAAACGATATACGAAACGCTATTACTTTGCGGGAAGCACGCCGTAAAGGGCTCTCTTGATGACGAGCGTTTTTCCAGCGGGCGCGGCGATCTCGACTTTATCGCCTTCGCCAGCGGTCTTGGTGGCGGCCTCGTCGCCAATGGAATATTCGATCAGGAATTTTTTCACCGAGCCTTCCGCAGGATCGCCGAACAGGTCGTTGCTCACATTAAAGGAGAGTTTGTTGCCATTGATTTCGGCGGCGACTTTGGCTGTGACGTCGGCGACTTTGTCGGGGCTTGAGAAATTCGGGTGATCCTTGCGGCCGGCAGATTCCATGTAAGCCAGCAGGTCCAGAATTTCTTCCTTATTGAACGTGTTGAGCGCCGCTTCTGGCATCGACGAGAGCTTCGAGGGATTGCGCGATTGCAGGTTGGCTTTTTTGATCTCGACTTTTTCGGGCGCGAGCGGGTTGGGCTGGACGATCAGGCGGTCGTCGTTTTCTTCCAGGATGCGGCCTTCGATAATCTTGTTGTCCTTGGTCTTGAAAGTGGTGTTCTGATACTGCTCGGAGATGACCTTCGAGGGATCGATCACCGATTCCAGAATATCTTTGCGCTGGAAACGGGCGGAGATGGCGGTCAAGTCCGGGCCGACGGCGCCGCCGGTGCTGCCGAACTTATGACAGGCGAGACATTGCGCGGATTCGAAAACTTCTTTACCGCGTTCGAAACTGCGGCTCTTGCCCACGTTGTCGAGGATGGGTTGCAGATCCGCCAGCGCCCATTCTTTCACGAAGACCCGTGCCTTGGCGGGCTTTTTGGCGGCCTTGACTCCGGGCGGGACGTAAGCGTTGAGGACGCCGGCCAGAGCGGTCTGTTCGTCGGCGCTCAGCGTGGCTTTGGCGTTGGCGTGAAAATTTCCCAGGAACTTCGGGAAGCTGGCGCCGTCGCTCGCGCCGCGTCCGGTGTCTTCAAACCACTTCACGACATGGGGCTGTTGCTGCTTGACGCGGTCGCCCGTCCACCAGGTGAAAAACTGTTTGCGCAGGTCGAGCGTCCAGCCGGTTTTGGCGTTGCGCAACGCGAGCACATACAGAATTTGCTCCTGCTGTGATGGGGCGGAAGTGAGCAGGCCCATCGTCTTGGAGACGGCATCGGGGGCTTCGAGCGCGAGAAGCACCTGGCAGAGCTCGTGATTGAGATCGTCGTTCTTGGCGGGATACACGGCGCTGAGTTCGGCAGCGGTGGATTTGGCGAATTCCGCGGCGGGCGTGCCCTGACGGGCGATGCTGACTTGGATCACGCGGAGCTTGTCGAGTTTCTGCGTTTCATCCAGGGCCGCGATGGGGAAGGCGGCGAGCGCTTTCAGAATGTCGGGCTGTACGTCTTTGCCGCCGCAGCGCGCGAGCGAGAGCAAAACGGTGAGCGCGGCGTTGGCATTCTTCTCCACCAGCGCGCGGGATTTCCACTGTTCCACCGGCTGGCGTTCCACGGCGATGCGCGCGGCGTAGCGGATGAAGCGATCGGCGCTGGCGAGGTGTGGCCAGACGGCGTCGAGAGCGGCGGGATCTTCCTTGCCGTGGAAGGCTTCGATCTTGCGGCGCAGTTCGCGCGCGTCGGAACCGTCTTTGTCGTGCAGGTCCGCGGCGGCGCTGGGTTCTTTTCCAGTGTAAATGACGCGGAACAGGTTGGCGCCAGTGCCGCGGCCGCCGACGGTAAAATACATCGCGCCGTCGTCGCCGATCACCGCATCGGTGAGATTCAGCGGCGACTTGGGACCTTTGCCGTTGAGACCTTTGGGAGCCACGAAGTTCTCCCACGAACCGGTGTAGCCAGCGCCAGCGGGTTTGGGATGAACGGCGATGAGGCGGCCGTAAGTCCAGTCGCAGATGTAGATCGCCTTCTGGTATTTGACGGGGAACTTAGCGCCGATGCCGTTGCTGACGCCGGTCGGGCATCCGATGCCGATGTTGACCGTGGACGGCAGGCTATCGGCGTAATATTCGGGCCACTTGGCGGTGCCTTCGCGGAAGCCGTGATCGCCGCCGCTGACGGGCTGGAAGACGCGCACGGGGCGGTACCAGGGCATGCCCCAGTCCCATTCCATGTCGCTGTCGAAGCCGAAAAGTTCGTTGTCGCCATTGAACGCGATGTCGTAGCAATTGCGCTGTCCGGCTGAATAGAGTTCGGCGTTCTTGCCGTCGGGATCGAGGCGCACGACGTAACCGCCGGGAGGCTTGCGGCCGGCGCCGAAGCCGTTGCCGTCTTCCGCGCGCGGCAGGGCCAGATCGTCGCCGTAGTTGCGGTGCTGGGAAGTGGGAACCAGATCCTTGGGAATCTCAGTGAAATTGCCGTTGACGATGTACAGTTTTTTATCGGCGCCGAGGACGATGCCGTGCGCGCCGTGTTCGCCGCCGCCGCCCTGCCATTCGCGGAGAAATTCCACGCTGTCGTAGAGGTCGGTGCCGGCGGTGTCTTTGCAGCGGAAGAGTCCGAAGACGCCTTTGCCTTCTTTGTTTTTACCGAAGCCGTTGACGTACAGGCTGTCGAAGGCGTAGAGCATGCCCATGACTTCGCTGATGGGCAGCTTGATGTCTTCCTGCTTTTCGACCTGGCCGTCCTTCAGCGTCACGCGCGTGACCGGTTGACCGCGCTGGCCACCTAAGAGGAGGCGGCCTTTGTTGTCTTTTCCCAAGCAGATCCACGAGCCGTTGATCTTGGGATCGGCTTTTAGAATGTGCTCGATCTTGAAATCCGGGAGCGAATCGAGCTTGTCGGCTGGCGATTCGCCCGCGCGAGCCATCAGGCCGAGCGACAGAGAGAGTGGCAACAGCCATGTGACAAGCTGCTTCATGGAGCATCGATCGGTCAAAAGCATTCGCATACCTCTAAGTAGAGCGCCCGATTGATCAGGAGTGGAACGGCGATTTATAGCCGCCTCCGCCCGATTGCACACGGTAAAAAATGAAGCACCGCTGCACTCAGTACACCCGTGCATCGGGATGAGGTTGTAACGTTACTGAAAAATGCGGAAGTGGTGATCTACCACGGAGGGCACAGAGGACACGGAGGACGGCGACGGCTGAGATTGGAGATTCTCTGGGCGAGACGCCCAGACCACGAACAGGTTTACTTCTTGAACTTTCCGGATTTGCCGGCTTTGGAGGTATAGAGCGTTGGGACGTTCGCGCTGAAGATCCGGCCGAGCAGCTTGATGTCGACGACGAGCGTCATTCGCGCATTTTTGGCGCTTACTGTTTCATCGGCGCCTTCGTCGGCCCATTCATCCAGCCACGTTCCTTTTTTCAGTGAGAACGTGAAAGGAACCGAAACGTTGATCAGCGCGCGCGTCTTGGTTTTGGAGTTCTTGACATATTTCAGCTTCAGCTTGAATGAGGCATTCGCAGCCGTAGCGCTTCCTTTGATGCCACGCGCAAACTTCTGACGGGCGCCTCCGACGTCCACATCGACAGCAAAATCCAGCGGATTAAATCCGGCGGGGAGGGTTGGAAATATTCCGGAGACCGAGACGAAATCGGCGCCATCCACGTTGAACTTGACTGAGCCTGAAAGCTTCGACACCGTCATCGGACTCTTTTTGAAAGACGCGGCATCCAGCGGATCGGTGCCGTCGGCGATCTCGTAATCGTCATTCACGCCGTCGCCGTCGCTGTCCACGCCAGAAATTGCGCCGCCACCGCCGCCACCCTCATCGGTGCGGACAACGATGTTGAGGGAGCCGCTGAGGGTCTGGCCGGTGGCATCCACACCACTGACACCGGCGGCGAATGTTCCCGCGGAGACGTACGCGTGGAGGACCGAGGCACCGGTTTCTTCCGCGGAACCGTCGCCGAAGGTCCAGGTCCACACGATCGGGTCATTGCCTGTGCCTGCCACGGAGAGCGTCACGGTTTGTCCGGGGAGAGCGGGATTGGGTTGGGCGGCCGGTTCGCTGGTGATGACCAGCTTTCCACGAATGGTGATGCGGATCGTGCCGCTGGCTGATGTGTCTTCGCCATCGGTCGCCGCGAAAGTGAACGAGTCGGCTCCCGAGGCGCCCGCGTGAGGCGTGTAAGTAAATTGGCCGGCGACCGTGCTGATGTCGAGGGTTCCTTGTGCCGGAAGCTGCGTCACTTCAAAGGCAAGCACGTCGCTGTCGTCATCGCTGGCGATGGCCTCTGAGCTGACGGCGACTCCGGCGTCGGCGCTGAGAGACCCGCTTGCGGCGACGGGAGTCCGGTTGAGAATTCTCACGCTGAGGGTAGCGACAGGTGAATCCGTCAAACCGTCGTTGGCCTTGAAGGTGAAGGAGTCGGCGCCCCTAGCGAGTGCATTCGGAGTGTAAGTAAACGCGCCGGTTGCCGCGTTGGTGAGGACGACTGTTCCTTTACCCGGCTCGGCGACGATTGAAATGGCCAGCGCTTGCTGATCGATGTCGCTGGCCTGCAGCGTTCCGGAATAGGAGCCTTTCTTTGCCACATTAAAGGAGGCGTTCACGGCCACGGGCGCGGTATTGACTTCGTCGTCCGCGAGGGTGACGGTCGCGCCGCTGGGCGCATCGACGTAGTAGCCGGCGCCATCAGCAAGGGTAAGAACGAGGGTTTCGCTGCCTTCAAAAGTCGCATCATCGAGCGGCGTGATCGTGAGCAGGGCGCTGGTCGCGCCCGAGAGAATCGTGACGGACGAACTGAGCGCGGTGTAATCGGCGCCGCTCGTGGCCGAACCGGCGACCGTGAAATTCACTACCGTGTTGGCGGAGGATACCGCCGAAAGTGTGACCCAAAGCGTGGCCGTGTCGCCTCCAGATTCAGCGGCGGACGCGTCGCTTGCCGTCAGGGTGACCGTCGGGACGGCTTCGTTATCCGTGATGGCTACGGCTGCGTTGCCTGGAGCGCCGAGGCTGTATCCCGTGCCGCTGGCGAGGGTCACGACGAGGGTTTCATTGCCTTCGACGATGGCGTCGTCGGTGGGTGTGATCGTGATCGTCTTTGTGGTGGCACCCGCCGTGATCGACACGGACGTTCCGATGGAGGTGTAGTCGGTGCCGTTCACAGCGCTGCCGCCGGCGGTGAAATTCACCGTCGTGGCGCTGCTGGATAGGCCCGAGAGCGTGATCGTGAATGTGCCCGTGTTGCCGGCGGTCTCGGTGGCTGCGTTGTCGGTGGCTGTGATTGTTGCGACCGGCGGGCTCTCGCTGTCCGCGAGAGTGACCGTTGCGGCGCTAAAAGAACCGATGGAGTAACCCGTGCCGGCGGCCAATGTCAGCACAACGGTCTCCGTGCCTTCATAGACGGAATCGTCGGTGGGTGTAATCAATTTCGTCGCGGTGGTGCTTCCGGCGAGGACGCTCACGGAGGCGGTAATGGTGGTGTAATCGGTTCCGTTGGTCGCCGTGCCGCCGACGGTGAAATTCACGTTGGTTGCGGTGCTGCTTGGATTGGACAGCGTGACGGTGAACGTGCCGGTGTTGAGGGGCCCTTCGGAGGATGCGCTGTCTGTGGCGGTGATCGTGGCGGCCGGAGCGCTATCGTTGTCGGCGATGGTGACGGTCCCGGAGTTTTGCGCGCCGACGGCATAGCCGGTGCCTGCAAAGAGCGTCAGGATGACCGTTTCACTGCCTTCGAAAGTCGTATCTTCCACCGGCGATATCGTCACCGCGGCGGTGGTGCTGCCGGCGGGAACGCTGACGCTGCCGCCAATGTTGCTGTAATCGGTGCTGTTGGCCGCCGTGCCGCCGCGTGAGAAATTGACGCTGGTCGCGGTGGCCGACTGTCCCGACAAGGTCACGGTGAAGGTCCCGGAATTTCCAGCCGCTTCGGTCGCCGCGCTATCGGTCGCCACGAGCGTTGCGGTGGGCGCGCTTTCATTGTCGGTGATGGTGACCGTCGCGTTGTCGGCGGGCCCGACGAAATAGCCGCTGCCAGAACCCAGGGTCAAAAGGACCGTTTCGGTGCCATCGAAGAAACTGTCGTCGATCGGCGTGATAGTCACTGTCGCGCTGGTGAGTCCGACCGGGATGACGACGGATGAACTGATGCTGGAGTAATCAGTCCCATGGGTGGCGCTGCCGCTGATGGTGTAATTCACGGTCACGTCCGCGCCGGCTATATTGGAAAACGACAGGGTAAATGTGCCGCCGTTGCCGGGCGTTTCGCTGGCGCTACTGTCGCTTGCGGCAATCGAAGCGGATGGAATGCCGGGAATGGTTACGAAATCCTGGCCGGTTGAGTCCGCGGAGGCGACCGTGACGGCGCGGCTTGTTGGCGAGAAGGACGCTCCGGATTTGCTGGGCGTGACGGAGTACGCGCCGTTGGCCAGGCCGGACACATAATAGTAACCGGACTTGTCTGTCGTCGTCGTTTTTACAGCAGCGCCCGTCACTGAGATCGTGGTGCCGCTCAGGCCGGAGCCGACATCCGTGACGCGGCCGCTGATCGCGAAGGCCTGCGTGGGATCGAGGGCAAAGTTCATGTTGGATTTGTTGCCGTTGAAATTAACCGGATTGGTGAAATTGCTGGCGGAGAAACTTTTTCCGGATTCCAATGCCCGGATCGTCCACGTGCCGGCGGGAATGTTGAACAGGTTGTAATAGTATAGGCTGCCTTGCTGGTAACAGGTTGCGGTGCGGAATCCGTCCGTCACGGTGGTCGTCGCGGAGCCGCCGACGACTTGTCCGCTGATGGAGTAACGCGTGACGCTGTTGGTGAAATTCCTGGCGGTCGCACTGGCGCCGTTGATGAAAACGGGGTTGCTCCAACCACTGCCGGTAAACGTGTAGCCGGCCTTGATGGCGGTCAGCGTGTACGAACCGGCGGGCACGGCCGCAATCGTGAAGTCGCCGCTTGAATTGGTTGTCGTACTGCGCGTTCCGTCGCTGATCTGGACGCCCTGAACCGCGCTGCCGTTCTCGTCTGTTACTTTTCCGGCGATGCTGAAGACGACAGGCGTCCCCGTGAAGTTCACATTGGCCGCATCGGGTCCCACGGCGACGGGATTGCTCCAGCCGGCATCTGCCACGAGGGTGTAGCCGTTCTTGACGGCGCCGACGGTGAAACTTCCGGCGGCGAGACTGACGATGGAGTACGTTCCGTCGCTGTCGGTGTAGGCGTAGCGGTACGCCGCGTCGTTATAAACTTTGCCGTTGTGGACGCGCACGTCGGCAAGCGGCTGTCCCTGGTCGTCCAACGCGCGGCCACTGATCTTGAACGTCGTTGGCGAGCCCACGGTGATGACGACCGAATCGCTGGCGCTCTGGCCTTTCATGTCGGAAACGGTGCAACGAACCGTGTACTGTCCGGCGGCGGCCCAGCTTTTTGTCGCCGCCGTGAAGGTTCGCGAATCGGCGCTGGTGCCGAAGGTGCGATCGCCGAAATCCCAGTGATACGCGACTGCGTCGCCGTCGGGATCGGACCCCGTGGCGTTGAACGTGACGGTTGCGTTTGTTAAAACGGCGGTCGAACTAGCCGAGAGGGACAGCGTGGGCGCGCGATTGCCGGTAAAGCTGCCGCGATTGACAACCACTTCCACGGACTCTGGCGCGGTGCCCATTTTACGGATCGGCGTGATGTGCACGCCGTTGAGCGTGTCGGAATAAGTGCGTCCGACGACGATGGCCGAATCGTTCTTGCCGTCCGGCGAATTGGGCGTGGTGTCGAGAAGCCGGCTGGCCTTGTCGATCGCCGATTTTCCCCATTTTAAAGTGATGCCGCTCATCAGCCATCTGTTGCTGGTGAACTTCTGCCGGAATTCGAGCCAGTAATCTTCATTGATCGTACCCTCCGAAGTGGTGATCGGCATATTGATCGGCACCGTGATCGCATAGCGATTGGCGCCGAGAACGCCGCCGTGGTCCATGGCGTAAATTTGAAAGGTGCCGCTGCTGCTGGCCGTATGAAGATTGGCGGCGGGAATCCAGTTGAGGTTGTTCTTGAAATTGGAATTGAATTGGCCGTTCGGGAAACTGCCTGAACTGCCCAGCACGTCGAATGGATTCCCGTATTCACCGTGCGTGCCGGGTCCGATGATGCTGTCTCCGGTGGCCGACCAGTAGTTGGCGTGCCAGTTTCCAACGTTGTGCCCCAGTTCATGCGCGGTCACGCCGGTGCTGAGTCCGTTGCCTTGAACCCACGATCCTTTGCCGCCAACCCAGCCGAGACCGCCCCAGCCGAATCCGATGCCGGTGAAGGTCAAGACGTCGTGCTGGAAAGTCGAGGTGTCGTAGCCCGCCGCGACAGCCGCGGCGCGCGCGTCGTTCTGCATTTCGGAGTACTTGTTGCCGCCGCTGTAATACGAGCCGGTCTGCGGCATGCGCAGCAGCGAGGTCACCACGACGCTCAAATCCATCTGCTGAAACGACGACGAATAGAAATACTGCCGCACGGCTTCCATGTTGGTTTCGGCCTGAGCCTGCGAGACGGATTCGCCTGGCTTGTCGGTAAAATCCACGCGCATCACCAGCACGCTTTTGGTGCCGATACTGTTGTAAGCGGGGGCAAGGAGCTCCGACCCGGCGACTTGTTCATCGACGGCGCCGACGTGAGCGGCGCTGCAGATGAAGAACGTTTTGTCGCCGGATTCCGCGACGACGTCGGGCTCGTTATCCGCCGGCTCCTGATTGAGGCCCGCTTCTTTTCCAGAGACAGGGCAGCGCAGATCCTGCGCTGCCTTGGCAGGGTCTGGCTTCTCACCGGATTCAAGAACGCGCACACGGCTATCAAGGAGAGCGAACGTGTCATCCACGGCGACGCCATGAATGGATAAATTATGGGTCGTCGAAATATTCTCCGACTTTCCGTAGACGTGAGCCGTGTAAGTTTTGCCGCCGATCTCGACGACTCGGAAAAGACGGGGCGTGGTGGGATCAGCGGGCGCTTGAACGGCCAGCGTGCCGAGAGTGCCTTTGCCGCTGATACGCTCCTCTAAGTGTTGCGTGACGCGCGCGGGCAGACCTTTGCGCAATGAAACGCTCAGAGCGTTATTCAACGCCGCTTTCGGATCGCGCTTGATCAGTTCTTTCAACACGTTGCGGCGATTTCTGGCCAGCTGTTCGCCGACAGCGTCGTCAACAGCGGCGCCTTTGGACACGTTTTCTTTGCGAGTCGTGACCCAGGATTCGAAACTGTTTAATGTGCCGGCGTCGGCATCGCTGAGGCTGTCTCGCTGACCAGCTTGGGAACTTTGGAGAAAGACGAACGCGCTGACGATAAGGAATACAGCGCATGATGGAGTCGCGCGATTAAAAGCCATAGATCTCGATTCCTCTAGCGCCGCAGCGTCTCTACTGTAGAGCTGGCTACAAAAAAGCAGACTCAAAATGAGGCGCTTTAATGCCTTGTCAGACTGACTCTATACATATGTACGGTAAGTCGGTATTGTTACGCTCTAAAAGTAACTACTTGTTGAGCCTGAAACTCGTTTTAAATTATAGAGTTGAATCAAAAATGAAAAATGCGGGACCTGTCGCGCACACGTGCTTTTGTTTTTAAATCAGAATGTTTAATAGTGAAAGCAACCGTGATGCCGAAACGTTTTCCCACGAAAGAGGTCGATTCGCTGCTGGCGCCATCCATCTGCCAGCTATTTGATTACGTTGAGAACGTGCAATTTTGGACCAAGGACCGCAAGGGCCATTACACCTGGGTCAATCGCGGATTTCTTTTGAATTACTCGCTCGACCGCATCGCGCAGGTGCTCGGCAAAACGGACTTCGAACTGTCGCCGCCGCATCTGGCCGATCAGTACCGCATCGACGACGAGCGCGTGCTGCGCGGGCAGACGATATCCGGGCGCATCGAACTGGTCGGACGCTTCGATCACACGGCGACGTGGTCCATCACGCACAAAATTCCGACGCGCGATAGTAAGGGAAAAATTTCGGGAACGGCTGGCATCACGCGGCCGCTTGATACAGCATCGCCGCAGCTTGATGTGCAGCACGCGGCCTTGGGCCGGGTCATCGCGCTGATCCGGGAGAATGCGATGGAGAACTGGTCGAATCAACAACTGGCGCGCGCGGCCAACCTGTCGGTGCGCGCGTTCGAGCGGCATTTTCTCGAACTCTTCAGACTCACGCCGCAGCGCTATATAAGGAGGCTGCGCGTCCGGCTCGCCAGTCACGCGCTGGTGTATTCCAAGCGGCCGCTGGCCGAGATCGCCGCCGCGCACGGGTTCGCGGATCAAAGCCACTTCACGCGTGAATTTCGCCGCGAGACCGGTTTGACTCCCGGCGACTACCGCAAACAGTTCGTCATGCTGTAGCCAACCGTGGTCCGGGCGTCTCTGCCCGGACAAATGAAAGCACGTCCGGGCGGAGACGCCCGGACCACGAACAACGCGCCGTTTTTGTTATACACTTTGCCGTTCCACGTCTATCGTATCGACCCCGAAAAGTTTATGATTAGAGCGTCAGTCATCGACGCTCTGGCGGGAGAACCGAATGAATAATGCAATGCGTTGTGTGGTGCTCGTCTGTCTCGCCGCGCTGAGTACGGGTACTCACGCCGGGGATGCAGACGCGCCGAAAAAGATTGTTCTCGTCGCTGGAAAAAAGAGCCACGGTCCGGGCGCGCATGATTACGAACGGACGATGCGCCTGTTTAAGGTGATGCTCGATAACTCAAACGTGGCCCACAAAATTCTTGTTGAAGAACATGAGAACGGCTGGCCGGCCGATCCGTCGACGCTCGAATCGGCGCACACCATTGTTTTTTATTCCCATGGCCGCGACGGCGACAAATTCGTCGATGTTCCCTTTGTGCTCGATACGCGCATGGCCTTCATTGACAAGCAGATACAGCGCGGCTGCGGCTTCATGACGCTGCACTTCTCCACGTTCGTCAATGACAAGGAAGGCGAGAAAGTTCTGGAATGGAATGGCGGCTTTTTCGATTGGGAAGGGGAGCCGGGCAAGCGCCAGTGGTATTCGCGCATCAGCCAGGGCAAGACGGTGGAACTGGCGAGCCCCGAGCATCCCATTTCGCGCGGCGTTGCCAAAAGCATCGACGTCAACGATGAGATTTACTGGAGGATGCGCTTCCGGGAAAACGACAAGCGCCTGATTCCGATTTGGAATGTTCCGCAATTGACGGACGAATCTAAAGCGCCATGGGTGAACACGGTGGCGTGGGCCGTTGAGCGAGCGGATGGCGGGCGCGGCTTTGGAACGTCGGTCGGACATTCATTCCGTTTGTGGCAGGATGAAAACGTGCGGCGGCTGATTCTCAACGCGATCGTCTGGACGGCCGGCGCTGACGTTCCGGCCGGCGGCGTGCAGGCTTCCAATTATAAAGATGAGCAGGTTCAGCAGGCGCTGAAAGGGATTACGGGCTCGCGGAAGGCCAGCATCAAAGTGGATGTTCCCGCGCCGAAAACGAGCGCGCCGGACAAAGGCGCGGCGAACAAAACGCGTATGCGCGTGCTGCTTTTCGCCGGCAACGAAGCGCACAAATGGCACAACTGGGAACGCACGACGCCTGCGATCAAGTCCGCGCTGGAGAAGGACTCCCGCATCCAAGTCGACGTGCGATATAATCTTGAGGATATCGCGAGGGAGAATCTGGCGGATTGCTCCGCCGTGTTATTGAGCTGAGCCGATAGAGCCGCTGATCACGGCGAAGTCGAAAGTCAGCGGGCTCCAGGAACCGCTGGCGTGGACGTACACCTACGGCAAGGCGCGCGTGTTCCAGACGCTGCTTGGGCACAGTGAGAAAACCTACGACACATTCGAGACAGGTGAAATGCTGCGGCGCGCCGTGGCGTTCGTTGCTGCAACGACGACAAACTGAAACGCCAAGAGCGCCGAGACGCCTAGAGCGCCAAGAACAGCGACTACTACAAACGAGGGGCTTCGCATGCGACATTCCGCGAAAATCAGTCTGATCACTGGGCTACTCAGTGCTTGCACAGCGCTGCTGGCCGTCGAGGTTCTGCCGCCGGATCCGGGATTAAATGGTGGGAAGGGTGGGCACTGGGGCACGAAGAGCGATAAGGATTGGGTGGATAGCCGCTGGGGTAATAGCCATGTCGGTCCGATTCTCAGCTGCGCGCTCGCTGTTCCCGGCGGCAACGTGAATAAAGGAATTGCGATTCGAGCCGGCGATGGCGATCAAGCCTCGGTGTGCTTTGATGGAGCGACGTGCGGTATCGCCGCGGCGTGGACTGGCACGTTCGTCAAGTTCAGCGGAAAGCGATTCGGGCTGATTGAACCGCCTGCGGCAAACGGCCCGACAATCTTCAGTCTTCCCGGCGAGCCGCTTTGGAACGGTTCGACGTGCCGGTATCGCGGCCTGCATATGAACGGCTCGCGCGTGACGCTGGCCTATGCCGTGGAGGGCACGGAAATCCTGGAATCGCCATGGTCTGAAAACGCCGACGCACTCGTTGCCCTGACACGTTCCCTACAGATCGGAGCGTCCGCCAAAGCGTTGAGTTACACACTGGCGGGAGTGAAGGATGTCGTATGCAACATTCGAGACGTGGACGGAGTATCGATCGGAATTTTTGAACAGCAGGACTCGCTCATCGCCACCGCCATCGTCGGCAGCGGAGCCACATTGCAGAGCACCCGGAAGGGCCGTTTGGAACTCGCGATTGCGCCGCGCACCGCGGCGGTGAACATCACGATTTTTCAATGGTCCGGAAAAAAGTCCGAGCTTCCGCAGTTCGTCGGTGTGATTAAAAAAGCGCCGGCTCCGGGAAGTCTCGAAGCGCTCCGCCAGCCGGGCCCGGCGCGATGGGGGGCGCCGCTGGTCACAGTCGGGACCGCGAGCAAAGACACGCGGCCATATGTGATCGACAGTCTTGCCGCACCGTTCGACAATCCGTACAAAGCGCTCTTTTTCTGCTCCGGGATTGATTTTCTTTCGAACGGCGACGCGGTCGTCAGCACGCTGCATGGCGACGTGTGGCGTGTGAGCGGCATTGACGATTCACTGGCGAAAATTTCCTGGAAACGGTTCGCGACGGGGCTTTTTCAGCCATTCGGCGTCAGAGTGATTCAGGACAAAATACATGTGCTCGGCCGGGATCAGGTCACCATTTTGCGAGATTTGAATAATGATGGCGAGGCGGACTATTACGAAAATTTCTGCAACCTCGCCAGGACCTCCGCGGGTGGCCACGATTACTCCGCGGGACTCGATACCGATGCGGCTGGAAATTTTTATCATGTCGATCCGTTCGGACTGCATCGCATCTCAGCGGACGGTTCGCGTTACGAAACGATTGCCACGGGCTGGCGCAACCCGGTCAGCGTCGCCGTCGGCCCGCGGGATACGCTCGTCGTTGCGCCGCAGGAAGGCGAGTGGACTCCGGCGTCGCAGATTTCGGAGGTGAAGCCGCAAGGATATTACGGCTTTGGCGGACCGCGCGTTGAATCCACGAGGCCGCTTGGTTACGACGCGCCGCTGTGCTACATCCCGCGGCTGGTCGATAATTCGACGGGCGGAATGGTGTGGGCTCCGGCGGCGAAATGGGGGCCGCTGTCGGGACAGCTATTGAATCTGTCGTTCGGTCAATGTTCCATGCAACTGGTTTTGCGTGAAAGCGTGGACGGGCAGCCGCAGGGCGGCGTTGTTCCGATCCACTTGAAGTTTCAGTCCGGCATCGTTCGCGGCCGCGTCAATCCGAAAGATGGACAGCTTTACCTCGTCGGAACGCAAGGGTGGGTGACAGGCGCGGTGCGCGATGGCTGTCTGCAGCGTGTGCGCTACACCGGCGCGAAACTGTGTATTCCGGTGGCCTTGAATGCGCACGCAAACGGACTGCGCGTGACATTCAGCGAACCGCTGGATCGCGCGGCGGCCGAAGATAGTGAGAACTGCGGCATCGAACAATGGAATTATAAATATGCCGCTCAGTATGGCTCGAAGGATTATTCAGTCGCGCGGCCTGAAACGCAGGGGCACGATGCGGTGACGATTTCTTCGGCCCACTTGAGCGCTGATGGTCGAACACTGTTTCTCGCCATTCCTAATTTGCAGCCGGTGATGCAGATGCGCTTGAAATACGTGTTGAAGGATGCCGCCGCCGAGACCGTTCGCGGCGAGGTCAATCACACGATCAACAAATTGGGCGCTGTTTATAAAAATCCCTGAAACGAGTTGATCGACGTACTTCGCATGAGCGGTTAGCATGTCTCCATAACCTGGAGACATGACATGTCCGATCCCCGTCCGCAATCGTTCGCCACACACCGCTCGATTCCAAAAGAGTACCTCGCTGTCGGCGTTATTCTGACTGCCAACATGCTGGTGAGCTTCTGGTATTTGATTCAGATACCACAGTTTTCAACCGCCTGGGACGTGCTTGTCAGCGCGTCCTTAATTTATCTCTGGTTCACGGTGCGGCGCTACACGCTGACCGTACAGGACCGTATTATCCGGCTCGAGATGCGCTTGCGGCTTGAACGCGTTCTTGGCCCGGGGCGCGAGGCGGATATTGCGCGGCTGACGCCGGGGCAACTGGTGGCGCTGCGATTTGCCAGCGACGCGGAACTGCCGGCGCTCGTGAACGCGGTGTTGAATAAGGAAATGGGCAAACAGGATGAAATCAAGAAACGCATCACGGACTGGCAAGCGGATTGGCTGAGGATCTAACGCGAACATCATGGCGGAAACAAAAAAAGAGTCGAAGCGGAAGATCAATTACAGCGCCGCATGGCAGGAAGCGCGCGCGCTGATCTACCGGCACCGTTACAGGCTGGGGCTGGGTCTGGCGGTGATGCTGATCAACCGGGTGTCGGGGCTGGTGCTGCCCACCATGTCCAAGTTTCTCATCGATGACGTGGTGGCGAAACAGCGCGGCGACTTACTGGTGACGCTGGCGATTGCGGGCGGCGTGGCAACGGCGATTCAGGCGGCGACGTCGTTTGCGCTGTCGCAGATCCTGGGCATAGCGGCGCAGCGCGCCATCAATGATTTGCGGCAGGACGTTCACGCGCATGTCACGCGGCTGCCCGTGCGCTATTTCGATTCGATCACCTCCGGCCATCTGGTGTCGCGCGTGATGAACGATGCGGACGGCGTGCGCAACCTGATCGGCACCGGAATCGTTCAATTGATTGGCGGAATGGTCAGCGCAATGCTCGGGCTGGCGGTGCTTTTTTATCTGAACTGGCAACTCACGGCGATCATTCTTGTCATCCTGATCGGCTTTGGCGTGTGCATGGTCTACGCGTTTTCGCATCTGCGCCCGCTGTTTCGCGAGCGTGGAAAAATCCAGGCGGAGGTGATGGGCCGGTTGACGGAATCCATCGCCGGCATCCGCAATGTGAAGGCGTACGTCGCCGAAGAACGCGAACGCGAGGTCTTTGGCCGCGGCGTGGACCGGATCTTTCAGAACGTCAAGCGGACCATGACGGGAGTCTCAGCGAACATGGCGGTCTCGACGCTGATCGTGGGCGCGATCGGCATGCTGCTGATTGTCGTCGGCGGGCGGGCGATTCTTTCGGGCGAAATGACGGTCGGCGATTTTGTAATGTACCTGATTTATGTCGGACTGGTGACGGCGCCGGTTGTGCAGATCGCATCGATTGGCACGCAAATCACGGAAGCGTTCGCGGGGCTGGATCGCATCCGCGAGTTGAGAAAGCTGGTGACGGAGGATGCCGGCGATGAGCAGCGCAAGCCCTGCACGGAAATTACCGGCGACATCCGCTTTGAGAATGTGGTCTTTGAATACAATCCTGGCAAGCCGGTGCTGAAGGGAATTTCGCTGCATGCTCCCGCGGGTTCGACGACCGCGCTGGTGGGCACAAGCGGTTCGGGCAAGAGCACGCTGGTCAGCCTGGTAATGGCGTTCAACCGGCCCCTGTCGGGCACTGTGCGCGTGGATGGGCGCGATCTGGCGGATTTGAAACTGCGGGATTACCGTTCCCACTTGGGCGTTGTGTTGCAGGACAATTTTCTTTTCGACGGCACGATCACCGACAATATCCGGTTCTCGAAGCCGGGCGCATCGCTCGACGACGTTCGCGCCGCCAGCCGTCTTGCACACTGCGAAGAGTTCATCAACGCGTTTGAGCAGGGCTTTGAAACCGTTGTCGGCGAGCGCGGCGTGAAACTTTCCGGCGGGCAGCGCCAGCGCGTGGCCATCGCGCGCGCACTGCTGGCGCAGCCGCGCATCCTCATTCTGGACGAGGCGACGTCCAGCCTGGATAGCGAGAGTGAGGCGTTGATTCAAGATGGATTGCAGGCTCTGCGCGAAGGCCGCACGACATTCGTTATCGCGCACCGCTTGTCCACGATTCGTTCGGCCGATCAGATATTGGTGCTGGAAGCGGGCGAGATTGTGGAGCGGGGGACGCACGAGCAGCTTTTGGCGGCGAACGGGCGGTATCGCGTGTTGCATGACCGCCAGTATCAATTCGAGAAGGAGCGTTTTATCAATCAGGGCGAGGAGTTCAATGAACCGCCTCGCTCTGTTGTGATTGCCGCGAACTAGACAACTTTGACTGCACGTGTGTGATGTTTATCGCAAAAAAACAAATTTAGTCGTACGCTTTTGCACGCCTCGAACAACTCCAAACGGGGAAGTCTGAGACGGCGTTGGAGCGTGAAAATTTATTCTATTTTCATGGGTAAATTGTCCAACTCACGCACTCGTTTCAGAAACGCCGGGTGTATCTTCCGATAGGCACACGTTTACAGGCGGCCATCGATGACCACACGAAACTCAAACAGATTAGTGGCGGTAGTGACGCTTCTGATGACGCTCGGAATGAGCACGTTCGCCGCCGATTTCACACCGGCGGATCATGATTTTTTTGAGAAAAAGATTCGCCCGGCGCTGGTTCAGCATTGCTACAGCTGTCATTCCGCCAAGTCGGAAAAGATCAAGGGGAAGCTGCGGGTGGACGGCCGCGCGGTGCTGCAGAACGGCGGCGAAACCGGTCCGGCGCTCGTTCCCGGAAATCCTGAGAAGAGCCTGCTGATTGAGGCGATTGTTTATAAAAATCAAGACTTGCAGATGCCGCCCGAAAGCAAGCTGCCCGACAGCGTGATCCAGGACATGATTGCGTGGGTCAAGAAGGGCGCTTATTGGCCGGATGAGAAGGAAACGCAGGCGGTCGTTGCAGAAAAAAAGATCGATTACGACGCGCTGAAAAGAGAGCACTGGGCGTTCAAGCCCATCAACAAAGGTCCGGCTCCCAAAACGCGCCAGGCCGCGGAGAATCCCGTTGATCAGTTTGTGCTGGCGAAGCTGGAAGAGAAGGGCCTGAAGCAAGGCGCTCCGGCGTCGAAGCACAGCCTGCTTCGACGCGTTTCGTTTGATTTGACCGGCCTTCCGCCGACGCCGGAACAGATCGACGCCTTCGTCAACGACACGGCGCCGGATGCGTTCAAAAAAGTGGTCGATGCGCTGCTGGCATCGCCGCGTTTTGGCGAACGCTGGGGGCGGCACTGGCTGGATGTGGCACGCTACGCGGAGTCGGCGGGTGGCGGGCGCATCGTGGCGTTGAACAATGCCTGGCGCTACCGCGAGTATGTGATCAACGCGTTCAACGCGGACAAGCCCTACGACCAGTTTCTCCGCGAGCAGATCGCGGGCGACCTCATGCCAACGACGGATTTCGCCCGGCGCGGCGAAAATGTCATCGCCACGGGATTTCTGGCGATCGGCCCGAAGAATCTCGATACCCAGGACAAGGATCTGCTGCGCATGGACGTGGTGGATGAGCAAGTCGATACGATCGGGAAAACGATTCTCGGCATGACGATCGGCTGCGCGCGCTGCCACGATCACAAGTTTGATCCCATCACCACGAAAGAGTACTACGCGCTGGCCGGAATTTTCCGCAGCACCAAAACGCTGACGCCGGGAAACGTCTCGGGCGTCGTGCAGACGGGCCTGCCACTCGATGTTGAGACGCAGAAAAAGATTGATGAGCACGACAAAATTGTGACGGCTCTGGAAGCGAAGCTGCACGGCCTGCGCGCTGATGCCAAAATAGCGGCGGCGCCGAAAGGCAAGATTGAAGCCGGGCCGGCCGTTGTTGCGGCTCCTTTAATAACGGCTGCACCAGCGGTTGCGACTGCTCCGGCCGCCACCCCTGCAACACCGGCGGGGAAAATGAAAATTGATCCGGCGAAATTGCAAGGCATCGTAATGGACGACAGCCAGGCCAACATCATCGGCACTTGGATTCGGTCCTCGCACACGGCGGGTTATATCGGCGCGGGGTACTTGCATGACAACAACACATCAAAAGGCGAGTTGAGTGTTTCGTTCGCGCCTACGTTTCCGAAGACCGGCGTCTATGACGTGCGCGTCTCCTACACAGCCGGGACTGGGAGAGCGGACCGCGTTCCGGTGATCGTTCAGTACGCGAACGCGGAGAAGACCGTGGAGATCAACCAGCGGCTGGCTCCTCCGCTTGACGGTTCCTTTATTTCGATCGGCAAATTTCTTTTCAATCAGGGCAACGATGGCTCGGTCACCATCAGCAACGCCGGAACGAACGGGCACACGATCGTGGACTCCGTGCAGTTTCTGGCTGAGGACACAACGCCCATCGATGCGCCAGCGGTTCAGCAAGCGCCTGTGAACGATAAGCCGGCGGAGGCCACGGCGCAAAAAGCGGTGCCCGTCAAACGCACCGATGATGTGGAAAAGGCGGCTCTGGACAAACTGGAGAAGGAAATTTCGGAGCTGAAAAAGAAAGCTCCGGCTGGGCCCGCGGCGCTGGCTGTGAAAGACGAAGAGCAGACTGCCGATTACAACATTTGTATTCGCGGCGATGTGCACCGGCTTGGCAATCCCGTGCCGCGTGGATTCTTGAGTCTCGCGGGAGTTGAAGGACCGAAGATTGCATCAAAACAAAGTGGGCGCGTGGAACTGGCCGACTGGCTGGTGGACCCGAGAAATGTGCTGACGCCGCGCGTGATGGTCAACCGGATCTGGCACCACTTATTTGGAGCCGGCATCGTGCGGACGACAGATAATTTCGGTCTGACCGGCGAAGCGCCGTCGCATCCGGAACTGCTGGATTTTCTGTCTCGTGAGTTTGTGGAAAAAGGGTGGTCGGTGAAGCAGGCCATACGCGCCATCGTTCTTTCACGCACCTACCAACTGGGGAGTGCGGTTGCAGCGGAGGCGGCGAAGATCGATCCGGACAACCGGCTGCTGGCGCGCGCCAATTTGCGGCGGCTGGACGCGGAGGCGATTCGCGACGCCATTCTCTTTAACAGCGGTCAACTGGAACTGTCGGACAGCCCCGGCCTTCTGACGCGCATAGTGGAAAAAACGAAAGCTATCCGGCGCACTGTTTACCTGTCCGTGGAGCGCGAGACGCTGGATGGAATGCTCGAGGTATTCGATTTCGCGGATCCCAATCTGGTGGTCGGCACGCGAACGACGAGCAACCTGGCGACTCAGGCACTTTTCCTGATGAACAGTCCGTTCTCTATTGAGCACGCACGCGCGGCGGCGAAGCGATTACTCGCGGCGCCAGTTCAGAACTCCGACGGGCGGATCGAACTGGCGTATCTTCGCGCGCTCGGGCGCAAACCCAACGACGTGGAGAAGAGCCTCGCGAAAAAATTCCTGGAGGGCGCCGGAATCGCCTCGGCGGAAGCGCCAAATGACTGGGCCAGTTTTTGTCAGGCGCTTCACGGGTGTGTCGATTTTCGGTTTCTGGATTAGGCGGCGGAGGATGTCTGTGATGGAAAGTATTGAGTCGTCGCGCCGGGCGATGCTGCAAAAAATAGCCTGCGGATTTGGCTATCTGGCGCTCGCCGGCATGTGTTCAAACGCGAACGCTGAGGAAAAACGGGGGCCGCTGGCGCCGAAAGCGCCGCATTTCAAGCCCAAAGCCAAGCGCATGATTTTCCTCTTCATGCAGGGCGGGCCGAGCCATATCGATACGTTCGACCCCAAGCCGCAGTTGGACGCCAACGATGGAAAGAGCATTGAGTTCAACGTCGCACGCACGCGAAAAGTGCAGCCGCGCACGATTCTGAAATCACCGTGGAATTTCAAACAGCACGGCCAGAGCGGACGCTGGGTTTCCGATCTGTTTCCGCAGACGGCGCAGCACGTGGACAAGCTGTGTTTCATTCGCAGCATGCACACCGAGGGCGTAGCGCACGGGCCGGCGACGCTGTTCATGCACACCGGCGCGACGGCGTTTATCCGGCCTTCGATCGGATCGTGGATCACGTACGGACTCGGCACGGAGAACCAGAATCTGCCCGGTTTCGTGACGATCAGCCCGCCGATGAACATGGGCGGGCCACGCAATTATTCCAACGCGTTTCTGCCGGCCGTTTACCAGGGCACCGCGATCGGGCGCGTCGGGAGTTCATCGAAAGAAGCCAAGTTTAGGCACGTCATGAACGATTCGATTCCGGCGGAACAGCAGCGCAAACAGTTTGACCTCCTGCAGGCGCTGAATCGCGAACAGGCGCGCAAGGCGCCCGGCGACGACGAACTCGAGGCGGCGATCGATTCGTTTGAACTGGCGTACCGCATGCAGATGCACGCTCCGGAGATCACCGACCTTTCGAAAGAGACGCCGGAGACGCTGAAACTGTATGGCATCGGTGAAGCCGAGACCGACGACTTTGGCCGGCAGTGCCTGCTGGCGCGGCGCATGGCCGAGCGCGGGGCTCGCTACATCCAAGTGAACTATTCAGACAATTCCGGCAATCCGCGCTGGGATCAGCATTCGAATTTGAAGGCTCATGAGAAGCACGCGCGCGCGGTGGACAAGCCGACGATGGGGCTGCTACAGGATTTGGAAGCGCGCGGGCTTCTGGAGGACACGCTGGTCTGGTGGGGCGGGGAGTTCGGGCGTACGCCGTTCAGCGACGGGCGCGATGGGCGCGATCACAATCCGACCGGATTCACGGTGTGGCTCGCGGGCGCCGGCGTGAAGAAGGGCATGGCGCACGGCGAGACAGACGAATTTGGATTCGAGGCGGTGAAAGACAAAGTTCACATGCACGACCTGCACGCGACGATTCTTCATCTGCTGGGGCTGGATCATGAAAAGCTGACGTACAGCTATGCGGGGCGTGATTTCCGATTGACGGATGTGGCGGGGCGCGTGGTGAAAGAGATTCTGGCCTAACGGCTTTCAACCGCCAAGGCGCCAGGACGCCACGAACGGCAACGGATAAATCCACCACAGAGAACACAGAGAACACAGAGAACACAGAGAACACAGAGAACACAGAG
>Ga0163144_10006273_pt1 | contig 26284 bp, 27 predicted proteins | sample OliLak19BULKMAT1_FD_123175 | JGI IMG/M metagenome (GOLD analysis project Ga0163144, IMG submission 123175) | Freshwater microbial mat bacterial communities from Lake Vanda, McMurdo Dry Valleys, Antarctica - Oligotrophic Lake LV.19.BULKMAT1 | ecosystem: Environmental > Aquatic > Freshwater >...
ATCTTCAGATTCCACGGTCTTAAGCCCCAACTTATTGAGATAAGTCTCTTCGAAAGCTCGATTCACACCGACATCCGATGACCACGTGACAAGAGACAGCAACTGAGGTGTTGAGAGAAAACATTTGAGCTTCTTTTCGCGAATGCCAATTGCAAACGCAGGAATTATGGCATCCTTCGTACGAACGAACTTTAATTTCCAAGATTTTGAATCTAAAAAAATATCACGAAGCTGGCAGGGCTCACCGCTGGTATCAATTGAAGTCCCTAATACTTGCTTGAAATGATCTGACATTTAGCTCCTTGTCGATACAGCGTAAGAGCTCCCAAAAAGATCCCTACATAGAAAAAATCACCCAGCATACTTCGATGCAAAAATGGAATCGCCATCGCATAGCATTCTAAGAGGCCAGCGATCGAACGTGGATAGTAGCCCGCCACTGCCCAAACTCCAAAGTTGGATACGACAAAGAAGAGAAGAGATGAGCTGAGAGTAGCCAAAATAATTTTGGAATGTCGACTGATTGCGACGGTTGCCAAAAATCCTGCGTAGACAAAAATATTCAACCAAGAAAGTCCTAGAAATAAATCGGAAACAAACAATATCCCGAGCGGAAGAAAATACGCCCACGATCGATTTTTCAATTCTCGACCGGCAATTAAAGCAATGGCTGCGATGGGCGAAAAATTTGCGGGATGCGGAAGAAGTCGACTGAAAACCGCCAAAACAAAGAGCCCTAAAATAAACCAATTCAAACTTTTCATCGCTCCACTATGGTCGAAACAGGCATCCTAGTCGAGCGCCTGAAAGCCATAACCATTTTTCTCATATACTTTTGATTTTTGAAACTCCACCCGGCGTTGAAAAAAGGGGCCATCGTAAACGAACGTATGGTATTCGCCCTGTTCCCCCAGTGGCTCAATTCCGGACGGCAAATCGTCGATGAAATCCTGGTCAAACTCACGGCCCACAAATGGAAGGGGGAGCTTAGCCAAATTCACCGAACAAACGATGGCCTTGTAGCCCAGCGAAAAAAAGACGCGCAGAACCTCTCTTGAATCCCATTTCCAAATGGGAAAGTAAGCGTCGAGATCATGAGACCTTAGATAATTCTCGCGCTCGACCTTTAATTCCTCTCGATAGGCGTAAGAATACGAAATTCCATTCAGACCCTTCCTTTGAAGCGGTTTTAGTACATCAGAAAGAGCACTCTCTGGCGTAAAAATAATAGGTATTTCGAGGGAGGCGGCCTGTTTTTGTATCAACGACTGATGAATTCCGCTCCCGCTATGTTTAAGTTCTGGGGTTTCAAGCGTCGTCAAAAGGCTCGTGATCTTGTAGTCTGGCGACTTGAGCTCAAACAACGCCACAGCCGAGTTTTTTCCGCCGCTCCAGGATAAAAGTGTTTTTGCCTTTTTGGACACTCCCAATGAGAGTAATCGCGCTCCTCTTAAGATTCCAGAGCGAATTCGTTTTTTGAAGCGTCTAAGAGTCTTGCTCGGAACCTACGAATCGGAGATTTTTAGAGCACTCAGCGAGGACCTTCAAAAACCAGAGCTCGAATCCTATGGAAGCGAGATCGCCCCAGTATTAGAGGAAATTCGCAGTTTCGAGCGGAATTTAACGCGCTGGAGTGAACCGAAGCAGGTTGGCACTCCCTGGTGGAAGCTCATTCATTGGGGAGCGTCGAGTTCAATTCGACCTCGGCCCAAAGGAAGGGTTCTGATTATAGGGCCTTGGAATTACCCCTTTCACTTGAGTCTTCTGCCCGTAGTCGGAGCTTTTGCCTGTGGAAATCGAGTGGTTTTGAAGCCTTCTGAACTTGCTCCAGCCACTTCAGCACTTCTAAAGAAATTAATTGAAGAGTGGATAAGTGACGACTACGTCAAAGTCATCGAAGGTGATGCGCGTCTTTCAGAAGAGCTCACGAATCGCCGCTGGGATCATCTTTTTTTTACGGGCGGAACTGAAATTGGAAAAAAGGTCATGAGAGCTGCCGCAAACACACTAACGCCGGTGACTCTTGAGCTCGGTGGAAAGTCTCCCTGCATTCTCGACTCAGGCCTGGATATTAAAACCAGCCTTCGAAGAATCTTGTGGGGAAAATTCTATAATGCAGGGCAGACATGCGTTGCTCCGGACTATCTTCTCATCCCAAAGGGAAAGCTGAGAGAGACCGAAGAAGCCTTCAAAGCCATCATCCAAGATTTCTATGGGGAAAAGCCACTTCTATCGAAGGACTATGCCCGAATAGTATCTCGAAGGCATTTTGAACGCCTCGTCAAAATAAAATCGGAAGCACAGAACTTTATAGGTGGAGAAATTGACTCCGAGAATCTTCGCATCTCGCCCATGCTCATGAGTCAGCCAAATCCAGAATCACTCTGTATGAAGGAAGAGATTTTTGGACCGATCTTACCCGTTATTGAGTATGAAGGCTTAGAGGAGATTCGACAAATCGTAGCGCGACATCCGCATCCGCTCGCTCTTTATATCTTCTCAAAAAACTCGCATTTTCAGAATCAAGTGATGGACTCCATTCCTAGCGGCGGTGTTTGTATCAATGATGTTTTGATTCATCTCGGAAATTCCGAATTGCCCTTTGGCGGAATTGGCACTTCTGGATTAGGAGCGTATCACGGCTATAACAGCTTCAAAACGTTTTCACATTTTCAGAGCTTAGAAAGAAAAGGCCATTTTATTGATCTTCCGCAAAGATTTCCTCCCTACAAAATGAAGCTCAATAAAGTCTTGAAGTGGTTTGTTTAATAAACCTAAAGTGAACACTCATGTCAGTCAGCAGTTTCATCTTCAAAATTCTTTTCCTTGGGGACAGCCTCACGGCCGGCTATCTATTGAATGCTGAGTCGGCCTATCCAGCCCTGATCGAGAAGCAACTCAAAACTGAAGGCTATCAGGTCCAGATCGTCAACGGGGGAGTGAGCGGCGATACAACTTCAGGTGGGCTTCGAAGACTTGAGTGGATGCTCAAGTCTCAGCCAGATTTTGTGGTCGTAGCGCTTGGATCGAATGATATGCTGAGGGGGCTTCCACTCAAGGATACAAGAGAAAATCTGCGAAAAATTTTGAAGCGATTAGATGAGGATGGCATTGATTCAGCTCTCATGGGCGTCAAAGCTGCGCCCAATTTGGGCAGGGATTTTGAAAGGAATTTTAATACTCTCTACACGCAGCTTGGTACTGAGTTCAAAATTCCAGTCTTGGAAGAGATGATTGCATCGGTGCGTGGAAAACGGATTTACAATCTCTACGATGGAATTCATCCCAATATTGAGGGCCACGCATTGTTGGCGAAAGATATTTTGGAATTTTTACGACCTTCACTCAAGAATGCGGGCCTCAAGAAATGATTGAAGGAATCGAGATCACAAAATCTTACACGATCGATGGTCGCGCACTTCCAGTTTTAAAGCCCATTAACCTTAAAATTGAACCAGGCGAATTCGTCGCACTTCAAGGCAAATCGGGAAGCGGCAAGACAAGCCTCTTGAGTATTTTGGGGGGGCTGGATCGTCCCACGTCTGGAAAGGTTTTACTCAACAGCCGCGAAATTCAGAATTTACCTGAAGAAGGTTTGGTCGATATTCGACGTCACCTCATGGGCTTCGTCTTTCAATCCTATCACTTAATTCCAACTCTCAATGCGCTAGAAAACATTCTAGTTCCCGCAAAATTGGCAGGCCAAGAAAATGCAAAGGAACGAGCAATTGCGCTTTTGAAAGAGACTGGAATTTTTGAGCGAAGATTTCACTTTCCATCTCAACTTTCTGGAGGAGAGCAGCAGCGCGTTTCGATTTGTCGCGCGCTTGTAAATTCTCCCAAAATTGTATTTGCAGACGAACCTACAGGAAATCTAGACACAAAATCTGGAGCGGAGATTCTGCAGATTCTGAGAGGGCTCAAAGGGAGTCGAAGCCTACTTGTAGTGACACATGATTTTGAGATTGCGGCTCAGGCCGACCGAGTCCTTGAAATTGTGGATGGATGCTTAGTTTCACGATGATTATTCAGATCGCACTTAAAGAGCTTTGGAATGGACGCAAGCATTTGTGGATGCCTGGTCTGGCTTTCCTTTTGGGCATCGCCGGGGTCTTTTTTCTTTGGGCCTTAGAGTTCAGAATCAGTTCAGGACTTGAGTCAGAGGGACGATCGATGCTTGGGGGGGATATTGAAATATCCCATACAGAGCCCCTGTCAGAATCCGTTGTATCTGATGCCTTTCAGATCACCCCTAAATCCACTCAGTCAGTATCTCTTATCGAATTGAATACGATGGCTCAGCCTACTAAGGGCGGGATGACTCAACTCGTGAAACTCACGGCATTTGAAGGCCCGCTTCCGCTCTATGGTCACTATGAAATTTCTCCAGTGGGATCTTTTGTGGATCTCAATTCAGAGAAGCCAAAAATATTTGTCTCGATTGATTTGTCAAAAATGTTGGAACTTGAGGTGGGAGAAGGTTTAACTTTAGGAGCTACTTCCTTTCTCATCGCGGGAATTATAGTCAAAAGCCCTGAGGGAATAGCCGGTCGATTTAATTTGGCTCCGACAGTTTGGATTCATCAGCGACACCTTGAAAAGACTCGACTCATTGAACGTCCTGGACGGGTGAGCTATTCTCAGATTCTCGCTTGGCCAGAGACTCGTTCGGTCGATGCTCGAGTTATAGCGGCACACCTTCTCGAAAAATTCAGTGATAAAAACATTCGAGTAAAATCATTCAACAATTCGGAGCGAGCTTTTCAAAGAATATTTGATCAAATCGAAAGGTTCGCATCACTTGTGGCGTTTTTTTCAATTCTTGTAGCGGCACTTGCTATTCTAAGCGCTCTTCAGAATTGGCTTCGCGATCGCCGATATTTTGTGGCTTTACTCAAAGCTTCGGGGGCGAGTGAAATCCAAATACGCGCAATTCTTCTAGTCGCCTGCCTGTCGTTCGCAGCCATTGTGTCGATAGCTGGAATTCTTGCGGGGACTGCTTTGGATTTGCTCATTCTGCCCCGAATCAAGGAACTGGTTAACCTTTCATTCAATAGTTCACTGCCGCTTTCGATTTATGCAATGTGTTTCGCTCTAGGAATCGCAGTTGTTTCTATTTTTAGCCTTATCAGCTTTCGGGGTTATTCAGAATATAGACCCATTATTCTTTTGAGAGATGTTCAAGCGACATCCTCTGTTTTAAAATCAAATCGTCTTACAAAATTCGTATTTTTTATTTTAGCCTTTCTGGTTTCGAGTCTCATTCTCATTCATGAAGGTCTCTATTCGGAATTCTCGATTGATTCACAAACTCGGCAGTCGAGTCTTTTTCTTTTTGATGTAGGAGAAGACGAAAAGGCAAAAATCGATTCGGTGGTGGGCGGCGTTCCCAAAGCTGAAGTGCGTTGGACTCCGTGGGTGCGCCTGAGACTGCTGAGGATCAATGGTAAGCCACTTGAGATGGATTTGAATAATGTTCGAAGGACTGAGACTGAATTCCTTGTTACTGATTTCTTAACTCCACCTCCCCAAGAGAAAGTGACAGATGGAGAATTGTGGTCAAAAGCCTATGAGTCTGGAGTCGTTGAAGTCTCTGTCGCTCGAGATTATGCGAAAGCTCGAGGTATCAATCTATCAGATGAGCTTGATTTTGAACTCTTCGGAGTTCCTATAAAAAGCAAAGTAACCAGTCTTCGTGCTATTCGTTGGACGGATTTTCAGCCCTCGTTTCGCTTCGCATTTCAAGGGGGAGTATTTGCATTGGCGCCGTATTCCTATTTGGCAGGAATACTAACTCCCACCGACGATCTAAGACTTCAGATCAAGTCCATCTTGGCCGCGAAGCTTCCGAGCGTCTCGGTACTGGATGTTTCAGATATTAAGGCAGAGCTGGTTCGCCTCATGGATAAGATTTCATATGCACTCAATCTCATTTTGGGATTTTTCATTTTTGTAAGTCTGGCAATTCTTGCGGCACTTGCGAGAGAGAAATCCCTTCGCAGAACAACAGAGTTTGCCATTCTTCGTTGTGTGGGTGCCAGCAAGCGTCAGCTCATGAGAATTTTGGCTCTCGAGTTCGTGCAACTCTCTGCGTGGCCACTTTTGATTGGAACTCTGTGCGGAGGACTTTTAGGAACCTATCTACTTCAGCGGTACTTACTCATTCCTGGAATACACTGGAACTATAGTTTTTTTGCTGTTCCATTTGTATTTGGCATTACAGCAATTTTGACGGGGCTTATTTTCGCAAGTTCGTTGACGAAAGTCTCACCCAAACTCCTATTTGCAGATCATTGAGCCAAACAAATTTGGCCCCGATCATTGAGAGCCTCGAGCTCATCCATAATAGGTTTGATCAGTCGCTCGGAATCTCCCAGAAAACGAATTCCATAAAAGCGACCAATTTGACCAACAATCGGATAGGGATTACAAAATAAAATTGCACCAGAAACTTTGACGGGATCCATTCCATCCAATTCAAATTCACATCTTAAAACATCGCCGACTTTGAGTTTGAATTCGTCGAGAAGAGAACAGAAACCACATCCTGCAGTAGAAAAAGTAAGAAGTCGCTCTCCCTTCGGAGATTTGCTAGTTCTTCCCTTCAGCAGTGTCGTTGTTGAAACATCATACCGAGAATTAACCCGACGTTCCCGCATATAGATTCTCCCCTTTAAATATTATAGCTCAAGAAGCATTAGAGGGTCAGATTGAAACTTTTCAAAAGCATTCCGGGAACTTCTGCGCCGCCAAGTGCTCGCATTTCGTAAGTTCCCGTGTCTGGAATCCAAGAAGTCTTGGATCCTACAGCTTCCAATTCATCTCCTAATAGGGAAAAAAGCGTATCATCGAATCTCATTGTTTCAAGTGGCCCCACCGGAATTCCATTTTCAATCTTCATACAGGCGTATCGGGTTAACCCCGTGATTCGGCCCAGTGGTTGATCACTCCAATTCAAATAGTGAAGATCAGAAATCCAAAGCCCATCGCCAAGGCGCTTCATTGCATCTTGATCATTGAGATCACCAGCTTTGATTGAGGCTGAACGAAGGCTTTCAGATGATGAAGCCCCAGTAGAAGGGCGCCGAAATTCTTTGGCAGATCTGCGAGAGACAAGCGTCGACTTAAGCCGTCCCTCTGAAATCAAAGGTAGAAAATCGGGAGCCAATTCACCCTCGCCAGTAAATCGGGGAACAAGATTGGAGCGAAAATCTTCACTTAAACTGAATTTATTAGAAAGAAACTGACTTTCCTCCCGAAGCTTGCGAAGCGGACTCTCACCATTTTGAATGGACGCTTCACTCAAAGCGCCCCACGAAAACATCTCAAGGATCGAGTTGACAGCGGAAGGTGCAAAATAGGCGCGGTGTTTGCCGCGAGGAGTATTGATCTTGGGTTTTCCTAATCCAGCCAATAGCTTATTACTGCGCTCCAGTTTCTCTTGAAAATATGCAGCCTTCCAAGAATTTCCAGCATAGAGTTCCTTCACGGCCCTCTGAGATTCGTCGAATAATGAAAAATCAAAAGAGAAAGTCTCCGTTTCAAACCAATGAGATAGGCCAAGGTTGTGAATCATTCCTCTGAGAATTCGACCGCCGGCGTAGAGTCCCGCCACGTCCAAACCCTGCAGTGGCTTCAAAATCATCTCACCCAATTCATCCGGTCGTAAGAGCTGTCCCTTTGAATGAATGGTACTCGAAACTCCTTCAAATGGTCTCTCCGCAAATGGATCGGTGGGCAGACTCGCTGTTATCTTTCGCAAATCGTCGAGAGAAGTCTGTAAGGCTTTGAGATCAGAGTCTGGATTCAAGGTGATTGTTCGACAGGAAGTCGCCTTTCTCAAGCCATCCTTCGTTTCCAAAAGGTACGTAAGGGTGATCGAAGTTTCTTCGACAGATCCCGTCTGACGAACTCGAGAATGATTGAAGCGCACAAAATCTGAGGCTTCCGCAGCAATGCCTAAACTCAAATATTCATTTAAATGAAGGCCATCAAAAAGCCTCTTCGCCAGTTTATAAAAGTCATCTTGAAGTATCATCCGACACCCCCAAAGACTTCGACATTCTCAAAAAGGCAAATGGGGGAGGCATGGCCCACTCGTATCGCCTGATTCGGCTCGCCTTTTCCACAATACGGGGTGCCGAAGACATCCATTGTTGCAGAATCGCCCACCATCTTCAGACCCCTCCAAAAGGGATTGGTAATTCCACGGTAATTGGGATTGCGAAGAGTCTTTGTTAGCTTTCCATTTTCAATTTTTTTGGCGAATTCGCAGCCGAACTGAAATTTATTTCGGTAGTCATCAATAGACCACGATCGATTGGACTCCATGAGTACTCCGGATTCTATACTTTCAATCATTTGCTGACGTGAAGATGTACCAGGCTCCATATTGAGATTCGCCATTCGATCAATGGGAGGTCGATTCCAAAGACTCGCGCGTTGAGTTGCTACACCTTTTAACCCCGATCGTTTCTGGCTTTCCAAACTGCCAAGACCTCTGAGGAGTTTGCCGTCTTGAATCAAAAATTCTTTTTGAGCGACAGCTCCAATATCGTCAAACGCATAGGATGCGAATTCTGATGTTTGGGTGGGATCAAAGCTAATATTCATCAGCGGCGAACCATATTGGAGAATTCCAAAATCTTCCTTCTTAATAAAAGACCAGCCCGCATAATTTCGCTCATCGCCTAGGATGCGATCGATCTCTAGTGGATGACCAACGCTTTCGTGAATCTGAAGCATCATCTGATCGGGCATCAAGACTAGCGATGTGGTCATATCGCAGCACTGCTCGGCAGTGGTTAACTCAACCGCTTCCTCTGCAAGGCGCTTGACTCGTTCTTCAAGCTGCGGATTCCACCAAAGTTCGAGACCTCCCTGATAGGATCTCGCAGAAAATCCCGAATCCGTTCGCTTTTGAACCGATCCGTCTTTTTCTGCAATTGCTTCTGAGTTCGTGGCGATCCACGAAAACTCTTGGGTGGCATCCGACCCGCTGCTGCTTTTCATCGTGACTTCAGACTCCACAAATTGGATTCGAGCCTGTCGGCGCTTAATTGCTGATGCCACTTTCATCAGATCGGTAAGCTTTCGCATTTGATCAACGATCTCGCGAGCTTCAACTTTAAAAGGCGAACGCAAAACGGAACTCTGATAGCGCTTCTGAACAACAGGACGAACGCTGAGATCAAATGAGAATGACTTCAACTTGGAACCTTCAGTTGCTCGAAGGCGCGCATTTTCTAAAGCTCGAACGAGTCCATCATTCGTTAGATTTGAGGTGGCCGCATAACCGAACTGTCCATTCACAAGGACTTCGATAAAAACGCCGTCCGTTTCGCCCCGCGAATAGGACTCCAGTTCTGAGTCCTTAACGGAGATCGAGAGAGTCTTCTCACGTACTCGTCGGAGTCCAAGCCATTCAATGTTTTGAGATTTCGCAAGTGCAAAGAGGTGATCCACGGCTGATCATGTCCTAATCAAGCCCTGGAAATCAATGAGCATCAAATTCAAGTGCGAAAGTTTAATTAGGGACTTTGAGGAGATACTCGATTTAGGTCATTCAACACTTCGTCGAATCCCACATTTTCAATTCGATTTTTTAACACTTCAAGCAAACGGGCAATTTCTTCTCGATCCTCCATGTGATCCTTCGCTCCTCCAAAGAGAACCTCGCCTGTGGGGGAAATTTTTCCCGCTAAAACCGTTTTCAAAAGATCGAATACGCCGCCCGCAATCTTCGAATAAAAATGCTCAGAGTTGTTCTCAAAATAATAGTTCTCGCGCAGTCCAAGGAAGTAACCCAGTGCTAGCTTTGTGGATTTGTCGGGATACTTTTCGACAAGAACTTCGTTCAGTTTCAAGAACATCGCGTCTAAGCTTATGGGCTTTCCAACAATGTCGTACATTAATTGCTTCGTCTCTTCGTATTCTAAAACTTCTCTGAGAATTGCTTTTGCCTCTAACGCTATTTTTTGAGTCTTCTGTGAACCCGATTCCATCTGGTGCATTTCACCGGCCATGAATTCCTGGGCCATTCGAACGGATTCTTTTGTGTGCAAGTTGAATGGGTAGCCTTCTGCCTTGGCAAACATCCCAGCGACATCTGAGTTTACACCTTTGATTGCCAAAAGCTTTTCTCGTAAAATTTTAAATCGCTTAATTTCACTTAGTTCCTCAGGATCGAATCGAATTTCATCGACTTGCTGACTCAAATGGACGTAAGCAATGGCGCCTACGGCTGAGAAGTTGGCCAAGACTGCGGCCACAATGGCGCCCACCTTAAATGGTCGATTGAGCCCATCGAAAAAATTAAACAATTGCGCCAGGCCAACCCATGCCTTCTCAAAGGGCCAAGCGACCAAGCGAGCTGTCTGTCGAATTGCAAAATCTTCAGTCACCTCAGCTGTGTGCGCAGAGGTTCGAACTCGCTCTCTAAATTTGTGAGGAGGAATCTGATTGGAATATCGCTCTACTGTGAATGCCCGTTCAACATCCTGAAATAGCTTTAACCCTGGATCATCTGTTTGGATGGCTAGAATATTACTCGCTGTCAGCTTTTGCCTAAAGTAATTGAGTCTAAACATTCGGATGGCCTGAGCGAATTGTTCACGGGATCTCAGGCGAAGTAAATGGCGAAGCACTCCCTCATCTTTTTTGATTTTACTGTCTAGATCGCGCTTTGACTTCACGTAAATTGTGCGTCCAACTCCAGCCTTTCTATCTCCGATATCAACATTGTCGCTCTCAAGCAATGGGACCGGAACTCTGGAACGTATGATGAGCGGGAAATGAACACTTGATAAGTGATTTCTCAGCTCTTGTAAAATTCTGGATTGGTTGATTATTGCAGTGAGTGCCCTTTGATCTCTCTCGGTAAAATTTTGGTAGTCCTTTAACCACATGGATATATCAGCTATTGATTCTTCCTTTCTACGGCCATCGGTCTGTTCAGTATTTACTACCTTACTGGTTCGCCCCTTGAGTCCGCCCAAATCTATTTTACGAAGATCAGGAATCGCAGCTATATACTGAACAGTTTTGAATTCACGAAGAAAGTCGACCAATTTTGCCGATGCGGGATTTCGATTTACGACTCGCATTGCAGTCTCGCAAATTCCACGCTTCGAAGCGGCATTCAGAACAGATCCCGAAGGCAAAAGAGCTCCCAGACTAAGTGCAAAGAGAAAAATGAATTGTTGAAGCGACCCAGGCCGCATTTGCTTAGACTCCTCTAATCATTTGAAATCGCAAGAAATGTGCCATTGAGGGGGGCGAGGTAAAGGGGCAGCGATGGCTTTAAAGAGCTTTCAAATCAAAGCGATTGCTTCGCTCCTGAGAGATCTAAGTCGCAGTAAAAATAAATTAATTTTACCTTGCTCCAGTTCAACCGGCTGGTTAGAGATCAATCTGTCTTGATAATCATTATCAATAAGAAAGGGAAAACCATGAACATTCGCCCCGCGATTAGTGTTTTGACTGTATTTGTCTTAGGATCTCAAATGACTTTAGCGGAGGACTATCCCGTTCTTGGGAGCTTCAAAGACCTCGCAGTTTCACTGAGCAGTCAGTCCAAAACTGCAGAATCGCCGGATGCAGTGAATGCCATTCAAACAGAGACTCGGAAACTCATTCAACTGGGTACAGAGATTCTCGAACTCTATGAAAGCAAGAATCCTGGATGTGCAAGCCAGTACGCTGTGTTTAAGCAAGAAATTCCCTCTCTAGAATCGAGATCTTTAACCGAACTCCATGAGCGATATCACGACGGAGTTGGACTTCCCGCTGGTCCGCGCCACTGCTATTTTGGTCGCTCACAGGTGGTACATCCGGCAATGAATCTCGTTCGATTCAAGAAAAAATTAACTCCAGAGCTTAGAGCAAGTGTTCAGCAAGAATTCGACGAAGTCATCCGACACTTGGAAAAAATTAAGAGGAATCTAGATACTCCTCCCGCTGATTTTGAAATCACCTCCTTAACCGAGTACAAGATTCCGGCGGGCCACGCCGTCAAAGAAGGTCACACTCTGCCCGCTCGTCGATCTCCTGGTAGTGTTTTTTACAAAGACAATCTCTACGTAGCTGGTGGGCATTTTGGTGAAGAAGCCCATGACTTCTTCAAAGACACATTTCTTGCGGAATTTCAGGCTTACGATTTCAAAACAAAAGAATGGAGAGATCTTCCAGCTAAACCGAGCGCAGGTCGATTTTCATCTTTGATTGCGCACAATGACTACCTCTACTCCTTTGGAGGCTTCACGGGAGAGTCTCCAAAAAATCTAACGAGCTTCGGCACAATTGATCGTTTTGATTTGCGCCCAGAATCAAATGCTTGGACAACGCTTGAATTAAAACTTTCAAAGCCTCGCTCTCAGCATTCCGTGGTTCAGTTCGAGGATAGGGTCTATATCATTGGGGGCTGGGACAGCGCTGTCCTCGGAAGTGGATCACCCACTGCGCATGAAGATGCGTTTCATAGAAATATTGAAGTTTTTGATTTGAAGACAGAAACTTTTTTGGATTCTGATCTTGAACTGCCCAGCACTGGACGCCGAGCATTCGCGAGTTTGGTTTGGAATAACAAAATCATACTTGCTGGTGGATTTGGAGAAAAGAGGGGGGCATTCCTGAAGTCTGTAATTCAGCTTGATCCCGCAACTAAAACATGGAGCGAGCTTCCAGCACTTCCGAAGAAGTTGATTTTTCCAATGATTGTAAGTTTTTGGGGAAATCTTTATCTCGTAGGTGGGTCGGGTCGAGAATCGATTGAAACCTCTTACGTCCTCACTCCAACAAGCAAAGAATGGATGCCGACTTCTATTCAAACAGGAGACTTAGTGGAGCGAACGATCACTCAAATCAATGACAAAGAGTGGCTCCTTTTTGGTGGAAGATTTGCAGATGACTCGTTAAGCCCAAAAATCGATATTATAAAGTCAACGCGATAAGCCCTAGCCGAGAACCTTTAAAGATAGTTAAGACTTGGTTTAATGAAGAACAGATATCGAACAGGTGGGGGAGCAACACTCATCGATTTGCGCATCAGAGAAGTCGCCCAACTTTTTGACTCGCTCGATCCCTCTCCCTTCATTGAACGAGATTTGGATGATAAAGCCGCTGCCTATATCGTGACTTCGGCTTTAGAGCATCCAATCAAGGCCCCGCTTAAATTAATTATTCACTTGCAGGATGCGATTGATCCGCGGCTTAACGAATCATTGATTGCCGATTCAATTCACAATTACTTCAATTATCATTCAGAACTCGCTGCGAAAAAGTTACGACAACTTTTGAAGCGCGGACAGATGGCTCTGGTTGTTGGATTGGTTTTTTTGACTTCTTGTCTTTCAATTTCTCATACCTTTTTCAAACAATCTCCATCGCCCTTCGCCCAGGGAGTTGCGGAGGGGCTTTTAATCATCGGCTGGGTCGCAATGTGGGGGCCAATTGAAATATTCCTCTACTCTTGGTGGCCAGAGCTCGAGAAGAAGAGAATTTATGAGAAGCTGAGCTCTGTCCCGGTCGAAGTCCTTTCCACTCCCGTTGCGACACGCACTCCGCAGGTTTGAGGTTAAACGGGGCCGTACAGGCGGAAAAAACTTAATAGGGGGTGGAAAAAATTATACATCTCTCTACTCGCAGGGCTGAAACCCGCCCCCGATCAGCAAGTTATTCTGTGAAAGAAAAGAGATCCGAGTTTTTATCTGAGATTATTATCTTTAATATACTCGTCGATCCCGGAAAGTTCGTGAATTTTATTGGACAACATATCGTGAAGTTTCTGACAGACTTTCTTATCTTTCTTGAATGCTTCAATCTCGATGCCAAGGCCTCTCATTTGGGCATATATACGGCATGGGAGCCTTTCGAGATGAAGAGCTAGCGGGAGTTCAACAGTTAATCGTTGGCCTTCTTAACAAGACGCCGTCCGGCTTACAAGCCCTCGTAGTTACCCGCCGACTTTCGCTTGGAGCATTTACCTGTCTCACTATCAATATGAATGAGGTGGACCCATGCGTTATCGATGAGATGGGCGACGGTGGGGTGCTTCGAAATAATCGCTTCAATCTCCGGTATCGGCGCAGCAATAAAAACACTTAAGCGCAGAGGTTCGTGCACGAACTTTGCTCCGTCGTGTATGGATTGCCAAGGAAGCCCGACTCTCAATTCGCCGCCGTTTCCTTCTACGACTCCAAATTCATTAATAAGATTGTGAAGAACTTTATTGCCCGAGCCATAGGTTTGCGGAGCTACAGTTGAAGAATAATATTGCATATTGATCCAATTCGTCACCAGCATGGGGGCGGTCATGATGAGCTCCAGCGTGGCAAAGCCTTCGTCCTTCTTCCAATCATAATCATGAAGAAAAGACCGGCCATTAAAATTAGCACTCACACTAAAACTCCTGGGCGCAACCACAAAGCAAGCGTTCCCTGCCAAAGCCCATTCGGGACGAACCTCGGCCCAATTGGCAGACCGCCGTCCAGCAGAAACATCTAGATTTGTTGATCGAGCGTTTTGTCGTTCGATGCGAGCCACTTGACTAGCGCCTTGAATAAGAACACTCAGAGTGTCGAGATCTGCTTGATGAGCCGGCGAAACCAACTCTTGATCGAGAAGATAAAGTTCGTCGGTGACGGTTTCGTGAACTGCTCCCACAAAAACAGTCGATTCTGGAATATTTAAATTCTTTTCTTTGAGTCCGCGTCGCACTTCAGGATCATTCAACAAATCCGCCACGAAACGCGCATTGATATCGCCGGCATGTCCACCGCAGGCCCCACAATCTAGAGCCGACGAAAAAGCATTGTTGGTATTCGCACTTCCGTGCCCAGCAATTACAACCATCTTGGCAAATCGTTCGCGCAGTCCCAAATGCCCAAGAATCCCCGCGGCTCGTTCGATTTTGTCGGCGAGCAAAAAGCTTGCCCCATCGCCCCGCTGAATTTTATCTCGACTGGGACGACGACCTTGGTCCGAAAATCTTTTCGGCAGTTTGGACGCGCGAGCTTTCGGCCAAACCGAGTCTCTTAATCGACCCATCATCTCACTCAATGCCAACAAGCCATAAAGCTCCACATATAAAAATGAAGACAAGGGAGCTTTTCTCAAATTTCTAAAATACGAATTAGTAAGCGTTTGTACAATCCGGCTACTAGAACTTTTATTCGACTTCATCTCTTCGTGAACCGTAAAGGCCGAAGCCAGAAGTACGGGTAACCGATGGCCTTCAGCTTTTTCATCGATTCGCCTAAAGTCAAACGGCGCGCCAAAGAATCCGGCAAAGCCGATCGTTTCTATTTCTTTGGATTCTGCTTCTAAAGCTCTTCGATAAACTTCGGATCGAACATCAATGCACATGACGACCTGAAACCGAGGACTCGCCGAAGGATGTTTCGCAGCCACGATTTGCTTTGCGACCGAGCGCTGATAATGACGCTCAAGAGCCCCCTGCCAAATACGGTGAACTTCGAATCCCACTTCATTGCCCTGACTCTCTAAAACCTGCGCCGAAAAAGCCGAAAGCCAGTCTTTAAGAACTCCCGCAGAATCTCTTTCGGAGTCCTTCGCCAAAGCAAAATCCATCAGCATGCGAATCGCGATTAAATCGAGAGAATGAACCTCGGCTTTAGAAGAGTATCCCAAAGTCTTTTGCCATTCGTGATATCGAAACTGCGAGGACCAACCCAGAGTTTGGATACTAAGCCGCGAGAGATAGGCAGATAAAACATCATTATCAGATATACCCAACTGCTTAGCCATCATCTGGATCGCAGCCTCGGCCTCTAGATCTTTAAATTCGCTTATAGAATCTGAGAAGCCTCGAACTCCGGACTGCTTCATAGATCGATCAAACTCTTGGGCAGCAAACCAAGCTTGATAAAAGTTAAGATGCCGCCACGGAAACTTCGCCAAAGCCTGACTCTCATCAAAGTAGGCCGCGGCATATTTTGAAATCTCAAACTGAATTAGCTTGCTCCAAGAAGTCTTGTTTTGCTTGTCGAGGTAATCCGAAAACGAAGCATACTCTTGAAAGATCGCTCTTTCATTCGTGCATTCCTGAATAAACTCTTGCAGATCTTTTCGCTTCGTCCGTCGATCGGCGGCAACAGATTTAAGCTCGGCCAACAGATCTGCATCTGTAACCCAGCCACTGCGATACCTTTCTAAATAATAAGAGAGCGGCATATACATCGAGCGATGGATGAATTGGGACGTCTTCGCCATCACTTCATCGAAGGGACGATCAATTTGATTCCAAAATGGATTTACCGCCACTGTACTTTGCAAGGGCCAAGCCGGAAAGCTTAAGCGCGCTGGTTGCTTTAAGGGCTCATGAATCGTGATCGGAATTACTTTTCTTTCGTTGAGACGATTCATCTTAGACCCCCCCTCTTGCTGGCCAAAAGCGGCTTAGAATTCGAGTGCTGGTTACACTAAAATAACTGCCATTCCAAAAATGAATATAAAGCGCGCGACTGAATGAAGAATTCGACTTCATCAGTTCATTGGCCACCCAAAGAGCGATGGCAAAAATTGTATAGCTCGTGATGCTGGTCCAAAAAAGAGGGTCAGACACCCCGACCAGAGTGCGACTTGCCATCATTTGCGTTTCTACAAAACTCCTGAGGAGCGTCTCCAGAAAAACATAGGCCACTAATCCAATCGCTAAAATAGAACCGATCGAGAATAGAGTTCGCCAGCGATTCTTTCCGGCCACGGTAAAGTTTTCGGCATTTTGCGAAAGCCCCAGAAATAGAATAGCCGCGTAGGTGAAGGTCGGTAGGTGAAGCCCATTTTGAAACCACACACCCGAGATCAGAATGCCGAAGCCGGCAAGAATCAAAAGACCCATCACCCAAGATTTAATGGGCTCCAAAGGAAGCGAAAGCTTTTTACTTTCTTCAACCAGATTGCCAGTCGAGAGAAACGCATGAGCTTTATAAAGACTATGAGCCAGAATATGAAAGAGCGCCAAAGAATAGGCCCCGATGCCACAAGCAAACATCATGAGTCCCATCTGACTGATCGTCGAGTAAGCCAGCTTTCGCTTAATATCGTTTTGCGTAACCATTACCAGAGAGCCGTAAGCGGCCGTAAGGGCTCCGACGCTGGCTAGCAGAAGACTGGCAAAATGCGCATGCGCAATCAAAGGGCTCAGTCGCAGAACCAAAAATCCTCCGGCGTTAATAATACCCGCATGCATAAGGGCCGAAACCGGAGTGGGAGTTTCCATGGTTTCTGGAAGCCAAAAATGAAAAGGAAGCTGAGCCGATTTTGTCATCGCTCCGGCAACAAAAAAGAGGCCCGCCCAATTGAGAAGATTCGCTTGCTGCAAACTCAAGAATCCTGCAGTTCGCTCAAAAATCTCTTGAAAGTCAAAAGTTCCAAAGCTGCGGTAGACTAAAAAGATTGCTATGAGCAGAAACAAATCGCCGACGCGGCTGACGATGAATTTTTTTCGAGCTGCATAAATCGCATTCACCCGGTCGGGATAAAAAAGCAACAGACGATGAAGCCCCCAACTCATTCCCAACCAAGCTACGAAAAACATAATGAGATTCGAAGAGGTGACGAGCAAAGAAACCGCCATCACCGTAAACAAAAGATTCTTAAAAAAACTACCCACATCGGCTTCGCCGTTTAGATAGCGAAGTGAGTATTGACCTACGACCACCCCCAAAAAAGAGACCATGAGAAGCAGGCTTAAAGAAAGAGAATCCAGCCGAAGACCAAAACTGAGAGTCGACTGCAGAATATGCAACTCAAAGAGTTCTTGGGTGCTTGGCCCTTGCCTAAGAATCAATCCTAAGGCCACCAGGGCCCCCGCCAGAAGGGTCCACAAAACAAAAACACTCAACCGCGGCCAAACACTAGTCTGCATAGAAGCTCCATAAAATCCGGTGGTTTTTGGTCATTCTATAGTTATCTACCAAAAGCGTAATTGTGTAAAATATACAATAATTGTAACACCCATCTATAAAAGAGATAATATAAAGGCTAAAAGTACGGCAAAAAATTGAATGGCTCAACTATCACCACCTCTATTATTTTTGGGAGGTCTGTAACGAAGGCGGATTTTCTAAAGCCGCGACCAAGCTGAGAATCGCCCAGTCGGCGGTTAGCTTAGAAATTTCTAAATTAGAAAATTTTTTTGGCAAAAAAATTTTGGAGCGTGGACCCCGCGGTTTTAAACTCACCGAAGCTGGGCAGATCGCTCTTGCTCCAAGCTGGCTAAAATAAAAACCTCAAGTGAAGTGTATCGGGACAAACGAATCTGAAACGAAGTCGCCAACATCCGAAGAATGAAATAATCGAACCACTTCTTCCACTGCCCGATCATCTAACTAAAGTTGGAAAGTTGAACTTATTTTGCGCATTTTAGAGTATATAAGTTGGTCCCCATCTGCTTAAAATTAGATTCAGGTCTCACCCCCAACTCCTAAGCGGCGGAAAATTAGCCCCATCGATGAGTCAGCTCTAAAGCATTGGGCTGACTATAGCGCCGCACGAGATAATATGTTTTTACGTACTCACAATCCTCTTACGCCTTGGTACGTTGTTCGGGCCGATCATAAGAAGAAAGCCAGACTCAATATCATCGCCCATTTAATGTCCCACGTGGATTGCCCAGAAAAGAATCGACATATTGTAAAATACGATCCCGAAGTGGTTTTCAAATTTGAAAAAAAACATCTTAAAAACGGATTCATTGCGAAGTAATTACCTAGCATCCAATACTGGATTAGAATTCGCCTTCTTTGCCTTGAGCGTATTGGCAAAAACGTGCAACTCGTCTGACAAATGAGGACGGTAAAACTGTGACTGATGACACCCGTTACCGCATTGAAAAAGACTCAACCTTAGCGGATAAAAAAGCGCCAGAAGCGTTGCTCATCAATATCGCCGACTTAGTGCAGAAATATTATCAGTGCAGGCCTGTGCCAGAAGATCCAGAGTAGCGCGTGCGATTCGGCACCAGCGGGCACCGCGGCTCATGAAAAAAGGGGTATTCATTATTAATACGGGAAGAGGAGCATTGATTGACGCGAAGGCTTTAATCAGAGCCCTAAAAAGTGGACATGTAGGAGGGGCTGCTCTGGATGTGTATGAAGAGGAAGAAGCCGTTTTTTTTCAGGATGTCTCAGATAAGGTTTTGCAAGATGATATTCTTGCACGCCTCCTTACCTTTCCCAATGTCCTGATCTCCTCCCACCAAGCCTTTTTAACAAACGAAGCCCTGGCCAACATTGCCAAAACAACGCTTGAAAATATTTCTGAATTCGAAAAATCAGGAACAGTTTCAATCACGAGGCTGGTTACGCCAGACGTGTTGAAAAAATAAGAAGTAATAAAAAAATCCATAGAACAACGCGTAGAAAGCAAATTTTTGATAAATGACGGAGCGACAGGGATAGGCGGATTAAAGGCTCTCTCTAGATGTGATTTTGGCGCGTTCGACTGCAAGTCGGCTCACGGCCGGTCTGAAAACTCATTGGCGAAGAGGCTTGCAAGAGAATCAAAGTGGATCGCAGGCATCCGCTTCGAACAACGCTTCTTAAACTACTTTCTCCATCCCGTTACCACCTCAGTCTCGGAAGGTTTTAATCACGTGATCAAGAATCTCAAACGGCAGGGCTGCGGTTATCGCGGTATGCCTTTGCCAAGGGGCCCTACTTTATGCAGGCCGAAGAGAAAGTGCGACTAGGCGCACCCAAATTGGGGAGTAAACGCCTCAGATCCGCAAGCGACAGAAAGAACTCAAATTATTGAATCTAAGAAAAATAAAGGATAGAGCCTACTTTCATTTCGACCTCTTTCATCCTCATCTAAGATTTGTTTTGCGATAAAACAAAGATTACAGGGGTTTGAGGTCACCTTCAATTTCAACTAATTTCAGGACGCTTCCGGTAACAGGGCTTAAACAAAGCTTGTTTAAAGGCATGAAAATTTCAGACTCTAATCTCAATGATTGTTGATTGCATTTCTGACGGAGGCTTTGTGGCATTTAAAAAACTATTTCCTACTTTGTGTCTTACTAAATTTATGGCTGCGTGTAGTTCACAAGGAACCGAATCCGACAATATCGGACGAGGGCTTTCGAAGGCGAGTACAAGCATTTTGTCCAATCAGGTGTTAGATGAGGCTACATCGTCAGATTCTAATGATATTTCAGATCCAAATATAAACTCTCCAACCGACAATACGAATTCTCAGGCAAAATCCGAGACTGAAGAGAAGAATCACGAAAAATCCAGTCCAAGTGTTTTTGGAGGCTCAACGGGCTGGTTCCTTGGTACTGCGGGAGTTATGGCTGCTGTTGGCGGCATAGTTTACCTGGCCGTGCCCTCAAGTTTTGGACGAGAAGACAGCCTAAAGAAAAAGGGGGACGCACCAAAATCAGACGAGAGCCTCAAACCGGGAGATACACCGCAGACTTGCACTCCGCCTGCTAACACGAATTTACAGGATATCGATGCCGCAGCTCATTTCTAATTTGAGCTTCAATCGAAGGCATAGTACTTGCTCATTCATTGAACCTCCAGCCGTCAAGCCTCCACTCCGAGATCCACACTACAGCCAACCACCCGGCTTTATTTTTCCACTGAACTTCCTGACCATCAGCAAATTCCTCCGGAAGTTGTGAATATGAATAAGCATAATTATGACATTGAACGCTCTGCGTCCTGGCTTTGGCTAGAAAATCCAGATTCACATCCTGGCCGCTTCTTCTTTTATCCCAAAGAGGAAGCTCGCCTAGGAAAGCTTATAGGAATTTCGAGAGTAAGAATTTATGAAAGTTTTTTCCCTCGGAGCGATCTCAGATCTCATTGAGAAACTCTTTCGAGAAAAGGCCATGGATGCTCAACAGTATTATCGAATCGATCCGCGGCCCCCTTCGGAGATCTCTAAAGACCCCAGCAGGGTAGAGGCAGGAACTTGAAGAAACGACTTCAGAAAAGCCAGCGATCATGGCAGTCCAAGACGAGAGCGATAGTTCTCGACGGGACAAGCAGTATTTATTGGGATCGGGCGTTAGACTTCCCGGCCGATATCTTAAAGACTCGGCGAGTCCCATCAAGCGTCAACCCGTTAGTGGAAAGGTGCTCACGGCCTTGAAGTCAAACCTTCGATCCGACGAAGCTCAGCTTCTTGAGGGGGGAGTGCAACGAAAGGCATTCCAACTTCCCGCCGGATATTCCTATGCTGCGCGTGTTGCGACGGGACCTCTTCTGAAGGATGAATTCATATGGTCTCTAAAGGCCCATCGGTTGGGCCCTGTTTGGACTGATTTTTCTTTGCTTGAAACCACTTCCAGCAATGAGCGCGACGGCTGGCACGTCTTAGGTGACAGAGTCCAAGTCGAGACAAGCGATGGTTCTACGAGAGCCATGTTTATAATTGATCGAATCAATCCCGATGGCACGGTCGTGCTGATCTCTGGACAAAAGCGTTTCGTCGTTCGTGGCGATCAGATTATCGATACTTCAAATGGATCAACTCCGGGCACTTCTTGCAGAAAGTTTATTTCGGTTGTGGGCAAGAAGAAGCTTTAAAATCCTCTGTAATTTCACTTTAAAGAATCAGCACGCTTTTTCAATTCATCCTGATACCGCGCGCCTTCGAGTTCTGTTTTGGCTCGGATCCGACGCGGGGATCGTCATGAAGTCGGCTCACGTGCCGAATGCACGTATTCGGGCCAGGGGCCGCCTGAAAGGCTCGCAAAAAAAATGGCCGTTTTTACTTTTCGGCTTTCGGAAGCATGAAATGTAAAGCTTCATCGCATTCGAAAATATGGATATCTTTGCCGTGGATGACTTGCAATGTCCCCGTGCAGGTCATCCGATCAATGAGGTAGCTGCTGATTTCGGACCATTCAGTTCCAATTCTTTCAAAGTTAGAATCAAATTTTCCATTGACGCCAATGAACTTAACAATCCATTCATCTTCAAGTTTTACTTTCAATTCGCCGTTCATATTTTGAGTCGAAAACTTTCCATCGAAAAGGGTGGGGCCGCCCTCGTACTCAAGAGTTTGCCAGTGAATATCGACGTAAGCGTTAAGTGTACCGCTGACAGGTGGCTCGCCTTTCAAAGAACAGTTCTCGAAATCAAACTGGGGAGCTGCCGTAAAAATATAAAGTCCGTAATCGCCTTTTCTCTCGCGGAGGAGATGAGTTTCTTTTTCAAATTTGTCGCCCGGCATCAAAACAATATCTGTCGATACAATATTTCTCATTTTTACGGTTCCAGATATGTCGCCTTTAATATGCGCCACTCCGCCTTCTTTACAGTTGTCGTCGAAAGAAGCTTCGAAGGGCTGATTTTTTCCCTCTACCTGGCTTGAATGAGCGTCTTCAAATGTGATCATCGACTTTTCAATTCCATCCTCAATTATTTTTTTCCTTGGAAAAATAGCGAGAATGAGAGCAAATAAATGAAGTTTTTCATAAGACCTCTTACCGATGGGGCTGATCGGTGACACCTCACCATCGTTACAGACCGAATGAGGATTCAGTCTGCACAGCGAGTTTTCGTAAAAGTGATTCCTTCTAGACAACCTGGAAATTGAAAACTTTCTCGGTTTTCGTTGAATTGAGGATCATGCAGATCTCACTGGCCTTTTGAAGTAGCCGAACCGCTTTTTGAGTTTCGGAAACTCCACTCAGAGAAACTGCAATTTCAATCTTCGCCATCCAAAGCTTACCATCCGCGCCATTGTCGAGACTAAGAATGCCGCTGGCATCCAAATTTGAAAACTCTAGCTTGGATTTTTCTGCAACAACTTTGAAGGTTGCGACAAAACAATTCACCAAGGCCATCGCATAAAGATCCTCTGGAGAAAATCCAGACCCGGGTCCCTCAAACTCCGAAGGAATGGCCATGGTCAGCTCGTGCTCGCGAGCTTTTGAGGACCAAGAAGTTTGTATTCCAGACTTTGTTTGCGATTTTACTTCGAACTTCATAGAGATTGCCTACGCTGAAGGAGAAAAGAACAAAACAAAGATCGCCATCGAAAGCATGCACACCGCTGGAAGGCTTCGAATCAGGGGATCTCGAACTTTTAAGTGCATGGCGATTGCGCCAATCATTAATGCAGAAAGCAAAACACCGGAAGGAAGGAGAAGCTCTGGAATCCAAAAAGCCGCCAGCAATCCAAAAGCGCAGAGCAATTTAAGCGCCCCAATAAAATAAACCGATCCCGAAGGCAGCCCATAGGCTCTAAATTCCTCTTTCATATTGTGGGCGTCACTGCCTCGATAAGCAGTTCGCTGATTGAAACGCAAAAGCCAAACATTCAGGAGGCCTAAAGCTAGAATCACTTGAACAATGGAAACGAGATAAAAAGAGGAACTCATCTTCTTTTACTCTCATGAAAGGATTCAGAAAACAAACAAAGTCTTCTCTTTGTTTGTTTTCTGTGAGCTGATCAAATGTGCTCCAAGAACATTCTCTGTTGAACATTTTGATTCTCGCGTGCAAGGGATGCCTCTTTCTTGCTTTTGCTTTCTATGGGCCTGTTTGTATTTTGACGGATAAAATGCGACGGGAGTTTGAACGCTACGGTCTTTCGAACTTTCGTATTCTCGTCGGCTGCTTGGAAAGCGCGGGAGCTCTGGGCATTCTTATTGGAAGCTTTCTTCCGTGGATGGGAACCATGGCGGCGGGCGGGCTGTGTGTCTTAATGTTTTTGGGTGTTCTCACTCGAATTCGGATGAAAGACTCGTTTCTTGAAATACTTCCTGCTTTCACCTTGATGGCTCTAAGTGGTTTTGTGTTCTATCAAGATCTCTTAGATGTTTTGAAAAGCTGTTCATAACCCACCAGTGAACAACTGCTTGAGTGTAACGATAGATAAACCATGGCAATCGCGGTCTAAAGTCATGAATTGCCGAAATGATCCAAGAGCTTCCCTTAATTTGACGGAATTCGAGACGTCCACGGCCTTCGTCTCGCGCAAGAAGACCTCCTCTTATATAGAGGAGGTGACGATTCTCATCGCTTCGATTTTTTGACAGCTCGAGGCTAAGCAAAGGCTTCGAAATAAATCGAATTCCAAAATCAACCGCCTGATGATCTCGAACATAAATTTGAATGAAGCCTCTGGAATGAGGTTCGAGCCAGCGCAGATATTCCTCGGCAACCCAGCGAGCAGTCTTTCCCATTGGTAGCGGAAGTCGAATCGCCGATCGGACATCTTGCAAGTCAGACTGGGCTCTCTGAATTTGATAAGCTCGAGGCACCGATGGATCCTTTGTTTCCATGGCAAGCCGAATGCTTTCGTCAAACTTGAGCGGTCGGGGAACAATTCGGTCCATGACGTCTCTATTTTTCACCACCATCGGATGCTGAAGACTTTCGATCAACGGGCTGACGAGCGCGCGAGGGGCACCTGTCACAATCGAAATCCAGAGTCGCGAAAGTCCAGGCCGAATGAGTGGAAGGTGGACCATCCACCTTCGAAGGCCGATAATTTTGGCAAGTCGACTCATCATTTGTCGGTACGAAAAGATTTCCCCGCAACCGGCTTCAAAAGTCTTTCCTCTCACGGTCTCATCGAACATACAGCATTTCAAAATTCGAACGATATCTCGCAGAGAAATTGTCTCCGATGCAGTTTCGGCCCACGGAGGACAAAACATGAGAGGAAGTCTTCGAACTAGATTGAGCATCATCTTAAAGGAGGAACCCGACGGGCCAATGATCATCCCCGCTCTTACGACTGTCACGGGAGTCGAGTATGCACGCAAAGTTTGCTCGACCTCCAATCGACTACGCAGATGAAGAGAAAGTGCAGCTTCCGAGATAGGCGGAAGAATTCCGCCGAGATAAATAATTTGCTTGAGCCCATTTACTTCCGCGGCTCTCGCAAAGTTATCGGCTGCGATGAGATCAAAATCTTGGAAGCTTCCCTGCATGAGTTTGGCCGAAGGAAGCATTGAATGGACCAAATAAAATGCAATATCCACATCCTTAAGTCCCTCTTCGGCATCCTTCAAACTAAAGAGATCGCAGAGTCTCCACTCGGCTCCTTCTCGAGGAGTCCGAGAAAGACCATACACCTCACAACAATCGGCAATTTCCTTCATGAGGGCTTGCCCTACAAAGCCCGAAATTCCTGCCACTGCTACTTTCAAAGGTTGATTCATAAAACGTCGAAGCGCTCTTTGAATTTATTCCGTGGAACGTGGAATGCCCAGATATAAGCAGGAAGATAAGAAACTAAAATTTAAAATTTGCGATCGAGCGCTAGAGTCTGCCCAGAACCATCAAAACCACAACGATCACGACCACCAGTCCGAGGCCACCGCTAGGTCCATAACCCCAATTTCGGCTATGAGGCCAGCTGGGTACTGAGCCGAGAAGCATGAGAATCAGGACAACGAGTAAGATGGTTCCTAACATAAAGGCCTTCCTTTCAATAGAATGCAGTGACCAGGGTATTTGGAAAGACTCTCCATGGGAACTAACTAAAGAACTTAATCGCTAGCTCTAATCATTGGAAAGATTTGCAAATTCAATTGATAGACGGCGTCTGACTTGGCTCCGCTGTCGAAGCGGCGATTGATCTTTTGAAAGAATTCATGAGCCTGTTCTTTAATATTGGAAAGCTTATCTATCTCTATGGGAAGACTTAGGGTCATGAGCAAGCGCTGATCTTCAGTTCGCGAGCGTCATCGGTAGAAAATTTGACGATGTACTTTTAAGAGACTCAAGCGCATTTGGAGACAAGGTTTTTAAGAGTCTTCGCAATTTGAGAAAAAAAGAATTTATATTTGAGTTCTTTGCGACTGAATCGAAAGTTACCTACATATTTAAGCACGCGCTGACGCAAGAAGTTTCTTACGAAAGCATCCTTCATAAAAAACGAAGAGATTATCATTCGGCTATTGCTCGAACTATTGAATGTTCTGCCGAGGCCCTTGATAACCGATTAGAAGTCTTGGCCTATCATTTTCAGAAAGCTGAAATTCGCGAAAAAGCAGTCGACTACCTTCAGCTTTGCGGCGCTAAGAACGCAAACTCATTCGCCAACGACCGCGCCATTTTTTACTATCAAGATGCAATTGAATGTATCGAGACGTGCGCTGAGATTAATCACGAACTCCACTCAAAAACTTTTGATCTCAATAATCGCTTGGCGGATGTTTACGTTCGAATTGGCAGTTTCTCTGCGGCAGAAGAGGTTCTGCTTAAACAAGCATCGCTGGCAAAGCTTGATGATCATTCGTCATTGCTTTCTCAAGCATTACGTCGATTAGGGGAAGTTGCGCGTATGC
>Ga0163144_10006274_pt1 | contig 26284 bp, 27 predicted proteins | sample OliLak19BULKMAT1_FD_123175 | JGI IMG/M metagenome (GOLD analysis project Ga0163144, IMG submission 123175) | Freshwater microbial mat bacterial communities from Lake Vanda, McMurdo Dry Valleys, Antarctica - Oligotrophic Lake LV.19.BULKMAT1 | ecosystem: Environmental > Aquatic > Freshwater >...
AGCGTACGGAGGTAAACAGTTTAAAGACATGTGTGTTGTTGGCGCTTCGTTGGAAATAATCCACATGGCTATGCTTATCCATGATGATATTATAGACCGCGACTTTGTTAGATACGGAGTAGACAACATTGCTGGGCAATATAGAAAACTTTACGGCGAACTAGCAGGTGAAGACGTTGAACACTATGCTTCCGTGGCTGCTCTTCTTGCAGGTGACATAAACTTATCAGCATCTTACCAGCTTATACTGGATTCTAACTTTACCCCTGAACAAAAGATTATTGCACAGCGCCTATTAGCAGAAACCATTTTTCGCGTTATTGGCGGCGAATTGATTGATACTGAGTCGGTACTTTATCCACCAGGAGAAATTGACCCAATAACTGTCAGTAAAATCAAAACAGCTCACTATTCTTTTGTAACCCCAATGCTATGCGGAGCTGCACTAGCTGGAGTTCCAGAGGATGAACTACAGAAACTTACTAAATTTGGTATGGGAATTGGAATAGCTTTCCAAATTGCCGATGATATCCTTGGTATGTTTGGTGACGAAGCCATAACCGGTAAAAGCACAGTTGGGGATATAAGAGAAGGTCGCCGCACTTGGATGGCTGAAAGAGCCCGAGAATTAAGTAATACCCAGCAAAAACTACTATTACATGAGTTTTACGGTAATAAAGACGTGAGTTCCGAACAGGCTGAAATTATTCGAAAAATTTTTATAGAATGCGGCGCTAAAAAAGCTGCGTCAGACAAAATAAGCGAGCTTGTAGAAGAATCGCTAAGCCTTATTGACGAACTTTCAGTTAGCAAACAGGCAAAGTTGATGTTTAAGGAACTAGTCACAAGCACTACTAGAAGGGAAAGGTAGCGTGGAGCTTTATAGCCATGTAAGTGCTGAACTTTCGCGTATTCTAACAATGCGATACTCTACTTCATTTAGTTCTGCTTCCAGACTATATGATGCCCAAATACGCCCACATATATTTAATATTTACGGCTGGGTACGTGTAGGTGATGAAATAGTTGATACTTACCGCGGCAAGGATGCAGTTCTTGTATTAGAAGAATTTAAAAAAGAAACGTACAGGGCAATCAAAACTGGCTTTAGCACTAATCCTATAGTTCATAGCTTTGCAGTTACTGCACGAGCACATAATATCGATAGCAAACTCATTGACCCGTTTATTGAAAGTATGGCCATGGATCTAATACCTCCAAATGTCTACACTAAAGCTCTATACAAAAAATATATTCACGGATCGGCAGAAGTAGTGGGTCTAATGTGCTTAAAAGTTTTCGTAAACGGTGACACTACGGTATATGAGCACCTACGCCCAGGAGCAAAAGCATTAGGCTCAGCCTTCCAAAAAATTAATTTTTTACGCGACTTTGCAGCCGACACAAAAGACCTTGGTCGTAGTTATTTTCCTGAAGTAAAAGACGGAAAATTAGATGATATTTCTAAAGATATGATAATAAAAGATATTAGACATGACTTCACCCATGCATTACCTGCGCTTAACCAATTACCAAAAAATTCCCGTACTGCCGTTACGGTTGCTGCACGGTATTACTACGCATTATTAGAAAAACTTGATAATACTTCCGCTAATACTATTTCAACTAGACGGGTAAGAGTACCCGATTGGCGTAAAGCCCAGATACTTGCCAGCGTTAGAGCAAGCCAAACTCTAAAAAGAGCGGTGTCCTGATTCCTGAAAAAACAAAAAAATGTTGTGATTATTGGTTGAATAATTGGATTAGCACTTTATGATAATAGTTATAGTTAAGCTTTTTTTATTATTAGATCTTACTAATCTTTGAACGTATATAGGTACTAGTCAATCAGTACAATTTTATTGAGTAATCTAGAAAGACCCGAGCGTGCTCCTTCGCCGCGGTAAGTCTTATCTATCACCCATATGCTATAACCAAAGAACATCATAAGTTCACCAAGTAAAGTATGTTCGAACCAACCAACTAGGGAGCTTGATCCAAGCGTTATATAACCTCCAATAACAATTAACAGAAATGAAACGACTCTAAGCGACCGCCAAAATAACATTCTTTTATGCTTACGAGTACGAGTAAGTAGAGTATCTACAACAACTGTTGCAGCCATACCTATACCCGCAAGTACAACGCCGAACACATGTAATCGATAAGGCCATGGCTCCCATGCGACAGGCATAAGTGCAGCAATATAGAATCCAGTAACGGTTAAACCAACAAGGAAAACTAATGGATGTGAACGCTTAAGAGTTCTACCCAGGTATATGCGCCAACGCCACAGGCCGTAAGCTCCAAAAAATAACGAAACTGCTAGATACGGTGCTGTGCGTACATCTCTACCAAAATCACTAAATGCCGTTGACCATTTAATCATATCCGGCCGTATTAACAGACATACAATAAGCCCAATCAGCATGATACTTAACCCTGCAATACCCCAAAAACGACCATGTAGCTTGCGCATCAAGCGAAAAATTATGACTCTATCGGCAATAAATTGTACAGTCTTCTTACCATACGATATCTTATAATTACGTGTTTTAGGAAGATGATTTTTCATTGATTTTTATTTTTCATACTTTTCATACTTTTCATATTTTTCATATTTTTCAATTATAAGTATATCAAATAATTCTTACAAGCAGAGTGCTTAACAGTGTATCGTATATATTAACAGCAGAGGCTCACAAAATATTTTATTACAATCATAAATAAATCTAGACTCAAAAGAAGTAGGGGGTTAAGATTCTACTACAATCTGAGATTTTGGCTGTAACTTATGCTTATTCTTATTCTCAGTAGCCTTCAGATAAACGTCTAAAGTAGTGATAATAAGTATCATGATAACTGGGCCTATAATTATTCCCAAAAAGCCAAATAGGGATATTCCAGCAAAAACTGAAAGCATTATTAATGCAGGCTGGAGTTTTACGCTTTTTGGAACCAATATAGGTTTAAGTACATTGTCTATGTTTGTAACAACAAGCAAGTGATTTAAGACAATCACAATGCCTTGCCAAACATCGCCTAAAAGTATACGGACTATGCCGATAGGTATTGTAATGATTCCTGCACCAAGAGGTATTATGGACAAAAAGCTCAATATTAATGCCCAAAATGCGAAGTAGGGAACTCCCGTTAACCAAAGTACAAAAGCACTCTGAAAACCTTGGATAATGGCTATAGTAAACTGGCCACGTACCATACCTTTTGTCATCGCACCTGAGCGTGCAATATATAGTTCTGCTACTTCATCGCCTAGTGGATTTAGTCGTTTAAACAAATTTATTAATTTACCACGGTGAACGAGAACGGCAGAAAGTATGTACATGTACAAAATTATATTAGTAATTATGCTTCCAATACTTCCAACCCAAGAAGTAATAGTATTAAGAATAAAGTTAGCCAAACTAGAAATATATTTAGACGCCTGTTCCCACACCTGATCCTGCGTAATTACTACGGTACTACCAGATATATTAGTAAGAAAATTGTTAATGCCAACTAAAATTTTTTCTGGACTACCATCAATAGTTTGACTAGAAACGAACTGACTTACATCTGTAATTATTGTCCTAGATTGATTAACGGTTATAAGCACGATCAACATAAACGGTATGACAATAGCTAATATTGTAATTATTAGAGTTAGAGCAGCAGCAGCTGATTCTCGTTTGGTTTTGATTAGAAGCCAGTCGTAAACCGGTGCAAAGATAAATGCCACAATTGTTGCAGTAATAATTAGAGGTATGAAACTTCTTAAAAAGAAAAATCCAGCTATTAGAGCAAGTATTACGGCATACGTAAGTACGAGCTGGTTTTTAGGCGCTTTAAAGGCCACTGTTTGCATGAGCTAACCATATCAAATTTAAACAGGTTAGACCAGGCATATATGATATTCAGGTTGTAGTATATTCCACAGAACAACAGTGCATCCTTAAGCTACTCTGTAAGTACATAAATGGAGAATGTTATATGGCCGAGGAATATCGTACAAAAAGCAGTTACAGCGGAGTTGCTATCGCTGCACTATTGATAGCTATCGCTGCACTTATTATTGCCTGGATGGCCTATAACCGCTCAGGCAAAGATCTCGAGGACTCCGTTTCAGATACAATTAATAGCACTACACAACAAGCAGACGATGCAACTCAAAAAGCCGGAGAAGCTGCTCAAGATGGCACTGACGCTATAGAGCGCGGTATCGATATGGGTCCAGACGGAGTTGACGATGGCGCTCGGTAAAAATGAAAAAAACTAGCAACTAAATAGGTGCTAACCTATTCTGCTAAAGCAGCGTCTATTTCACCTGTATCAAGCTCTGCATCGATGTCCTGGCCATTCAGATCTTCGCTTGCTTTATTTAAGTCTTCTTGGTTTCTAATTGGCTCATTATTAGAATCAGTTCGCTGCAAGCTATTGGAATCAATATCATCCTTATTAGAATTACTCTCATATACTTTCCAGCCCGCAAATATTACTAATGTGACCATAACAAGAACAATGAGTAAACCTACCATTCCAAATCCACTTTGTTTATAACTACTCATTCGTTTCTCCTGTCTGGCTTGCAGCAGAAACATTTAAGCTACTAATTAAGGCTACCAACTTGGCGCGGTAATCTTTAAGACTAGTTTTTGTTTCGGCTGCAGCCTCGCGGTAACTTGCGAGTTGGTTAGCGACTTTTTCACTTTCGCAATCTACTTCAAACTGATAGCTCTGAAGTGTTTCGATAGAGGTTTCGGCGCTTACTTTAGCAATTTCAATTGCATCTATTAGAGTCTCGTAATCTGGAGTAGTCAGTCTACCGGACTCATAAAAATTAACAATACGCTCATATTTACGATCTATATTTGACTTTATTCTTATTGCTCTTGTGTTAATTCTAGGTTGAAGGGCTTTTAGACGGTCCTCTCGGTTATTGCAAACATCTTTTTTAATACTTAATTTACGGGCTTCAATATTTTGCTTTATTACCTCACGTTTTAGTTTGGCGTTTCCACGCAGTTCTGTTGTTTTCTCAACTCGTTCCTGTTTAATTTCTACTGAAGGTACAGCTTCTTGAGCTGATACTAAAACTGGAGAAGCTAACGGGGCTAATAGAATTGAGAGTGTGAATATCAAAGATTTCTTTTTCATTATTATCCTTATATTTTTATTCATTTCCGATGATCAAAGTTACTTGGTTTGAATAGTTAGTGCAGCCATTATCCAGGCCTGAAGCAGTGTACTTACACGCGCGTACGTACTACGTACCAGGATCGAGCTTATCTTCATTTTTTATGTTTTCGTCAATAGTAATAGGTGAACCACCATAGTACTGCCTAACATTATTTCCACCATATATTGGGCTTGGGCTAGTAGCAACCACGAGTTTCCAGCCATTCGGAGAGGTACCCGTATCGGTCCAACTAGCTACCAATCCGTTTAGTGTTAGATTAACAACTCCTTGAACTGGGGCTTCAGGCAGAGCTTCTGCGGTTTCAACCTTTACTGCATTACTGTAATTGCTGCAGGAACTTTCTGAAGGCCTAAAAACACAGACACGGTAGTTATAAATTCCACCCTCGCCGAGTTTCCAAGTATAACTTCGCGCATCCGCACCTACAAAATTTGATTCGTCTTTACCATAAGTTGGGGTCGTGCTTTTTTTGCTACGAACAATTTTGAAACCGTCTTTGGAGTTTACACCGCTTAGTGTCCACTTCAGTACGACACCCTTATCGGTTTTTGTAGCATTAAGTTTAATACCTACACCATTGCCAGCAGGCGCCGGGTCAGTAACAGGTGCCTGCTCACTAATCTTATTTAAATATCCTAGTTTATCTTTAAATTCTTGTTCCTGCTTATCTTGTTCAAAGTTCCAAAGCACAAAACTGTCACTCTTCATTTCATCAATTGATACATCCGTCATAATACCCAAAAGTGCAGGATTGGAATGCTTTTTAAAAAACTGCTTGCCTTCAGTTATGTTAGCATCTACATCCCCAACCTTGACCGCGCTATGGTAAACCTTGACGCCTTTATCATTCTCTTTGTTTATAGTTTTAAAAGCCGTGCCTAGGGCAGTATAGTTTGTTCCTTCCACGTTAACGCTGAAGATACGATCAGATGCTACAACGCGGGTGTAAACTTCTCCCACATTATTGTTTATCTCAACATTAGAAGCGTCCAAGCTAACAAGCTGCACTTTACTTGACTCATTAAGGCGAACGATACTTCCGTCATCCAAGGTTATTATTAATCTAGACGCTGGATCTGTACGTAAAAAATCCCCTTGTGATAAAACGCCCCTATCAATTGCATCTGTCCAAGTCAGACCATCTGAACTTACTTGAGCGTTACCATCAATTAAACTAATTACTGCACCGAGCAATTCAGGAGTAGGCTGCGAGCTAGTAGAAACCTGTGTATTATTACTTCCTGTTAAAGTAAATCCCAATGTTCCGACTGCTAGCAGGCTAAATCCAACAGCAAGCCCGGCAATAACTTGTTTTTTCTTTAATCTACTCAAACGATTCTGTTTGACCACAGGTCCGAACGAAAGCGTTTCCTTGAGTCGTTCGTCAACGACTTCAGGACTAATAACTTCCTGTGGGCTAGTCGTAACAGGAACTTTGAAGTCTACTGCGGAATTACTATCTTCGAGCGGTTTATCATTGTTGTTTTGATCCATAATACTATTTTTACTCTTTTATTTAACATAAGTATAACATTATATATAAGCATTTTAATGCACTAAATAATGCGCCTTCTAAGTAGTAAATTAAAGCAAATTAATCCAGGAATAATTGGTAACCAAAATGTTATCAATCGATACGTTATTGCAATTGAAAATGCCTGAGGCGTAGCAATGCCACTGACTATTAAGGCACCAGTCAGTGCAGCTTCTGCACCACCGATACCACCAGGTGTTGGCGTAATAGCAGACCCTATAGCGCCTGCAGTGTAAACCATAAGTACTTGAATCAATCCAAGCCTTATATCTAAACTGAGTGCTACTAGATATAAAGTAGTAGTAAAGAGTACCGTTACACCTATGGAAGCCAAAAAACCGCCTATTAGACTACTAGGACTGCGTTCATATCTTTGAATAGTTTTATAAATTTCTTTTGAGAATTTTATAATTTTCTTACGAACTGACAAAATATTAGATATAACCAGCAAACTTACCACAAATAGTCCTACAATTAGCCAGAAACCAGCTGGAAGTGTAAGTGCGAATGTTTCATTAAAAGTACGTTTAGCAAAAGAGAATCCTAATATAAGAATAACTACATGCCCCATAAGCCCTAAAACGGCGTTTATAGCTATTATAGAACTTGATTCAACTAGAGTGTGTTTATTTTTATTAAGATAACGAACATTTAAAGCCATTCCGCCAATACCAGCTGGTATAAGTTTCCCTGCAAAACCACTAGCAAACTGAACAAGAAGGGAGCGCCTAAATTGTAGTTTCTTAACCGATAAAAAGTGCAAAGTCAAAGAAGCCATAAAGTAGGTTCCGAATAAAACCATTACAGCACAGACGAGCCATATAATTTCTGCTCCTGGAATAAGGGCTAATCCTTCACGTAAAGAATAATACTGAGGAGCAAGTATATAAAATACAAGTAGAACTGTTACTACTATAAAAAAGAGTAGATAAATTTTTCTATTTTTATATAGGGTATTCATTTTTTATTATTTCTACCAAGATTATAGCATCCAACTTACTTAGAAATTAAGGTTAGCCGGTTAATTATTGTTATTGTTTTGCACTTTTTGCTTTAGCAATGTGCTAGGGTAGATTTATGTTCAATAATAAAAATAAAACTTCGTTAAATCGCATATCGTTAATTGACGAGTTTCATTCAGCAATAACCAATATTGCAACAATGAACACAGCCAAGGCCATAGCCGAATATTCAGAACAAGATACTTTGCAGGTACTTCAACAGATGAATACTAGTAATGGTGTCTACTTAACCCCAAATGATATTCCTGATGAAGTTAAAGACCAATTAACTAAAACAAGTCTTGATGCCCACTTAAAACGCGTTCAATCAGAACAGATTACTCGAACGGCCATAGAGCAGGTAATAAATAGGGAAGAGCATGTAAAAAAACAGTACCTAGGAAAAAGGCTTACTCTACACGCCGTAGATACTAGTTTTGAGCCCTTTGAATCTGCGTGGGTAAACACTACTTCGGGAAATTTAAGTATATCAAGTATAAAAAACCGTATAGTAAAAGGAACTGTGGAGGATATATCATTTGAAAAGAACTTAATTATTTTGAAACCAAGTTACTTTTCAAACCTACTAACTCCTAGACGCAAATATTATTTGATACATGTCATAAATACGAAAACACTAGCTCCCGCGGTTAGTGCTACGGGCTAGCCACAACAGATATAAACTGGTATAATTTTTCGGTTGGTAGTTTAAAGAAACAATTACTCAATGCTGTAGCACAATATTATTGCATTATTGCATTATTATAGTTATCTATAATAGAACTTTCTAAAGCAAACGTATTAAAAGTATTTCTACAGATTTACATTTTGATGGGGATTGGCCAAGTGGTAAGGCACCAGTTTTTGGTACTGGCATTCGGGGGTTCGAATCCCTCATCCCCAGCCACGGATTTTACCAAACAAGACCAGAGTGCCTAGTTTGCATTCATAATCTGTTGGGTACAATCCCAGGAAACCATCAAACCGGCTGAAAGGTCGGTTTTTTAGTTCGAATCCTAGGTGCTATCGATATCTGTTCGAAAGTAGGTCTAGAACTAATCTTCTTCTGTTTGGCGACTCTTGTTTTTTCAACTCTAGGCTCTATAACTACGTAAGCTTCCATGGGTGGAAGTGCTAACCCTTTAGCTTCGGCAGCCATCATGTCATCAACCCATTGGTCGATGTTATAACTGATAATTGGTTCATTGGCAGCTTGTTTATCAGCCACTCTCTTGGCAATCACGAACGAAGGCGTGCCAACCAATACTAGTGCCATAAACATTCCGATTTGTGGAGCCAGAAACAGTATTAAACCACTAAACACCATGTAGCACGGCCACAGCCTAATATCACTGTAGCCACCGAATCGTGGATCAACGTTTAACTGTTCGTAGCGTGAAATTGATTGCCTTGTCATGCCATCATTATAGCAATAAGCGCAAGCTTTACTGTATCTGGCTAGATTCTGACTAACTTTTTGTCGTGCAGGGCAAGCTTAACTTTAAGGTTTCGTACTAATCTAGTCTTTTCGAATAGTGTTCCGTCACGCAGTACATATTTAATATAACCGCCAATCATTTCGAGCGAATCGTAAGTTTCATGGGTAATCTTCATCATTCTTGTGAATTTATCGATTGCATCACGCAACCCTGGCTCAAGCTCCGTCAGGTCTGCGATTAACTCGTTGCACATCGAACTGAGTTCATCGACAATGTCTTGCTCTCTAACGAACGGCTCCTTACAGTCTCGTTTCACTTGCCGTGAACAGTGATAATACGTAAAGGTTGGTGAATTACCGTTTTGATAGTGCCTCGTTTTTTGTTCGCCAACGATACTGGAGCCACAGCCGTAACATTTCAAGAATTGCTTGTACGGGAATGGTATCGATCCCCATTTTGTTTTTATTGGCACTCTGAGCTGGATCTGTACTTGGTCAAACAATTCCTTCGAAACAAGTGGCTCATGTTGGCCTTTGTACCACTTTCCACTCTTCCTAGGATATTCGAACTCACCGTAGTAGAAGCTACTCCCGAGCATGCGGTAGATCATGCTCAGTGGTATAGATTTATCGCCGCGGGTTTTAACGTTATTGTCTTCTAGCCACTGCCGAATATGTCTACCGCCTTTACCCTCGGCAGACATTTCGAACATTTTTACTATGAACGGTGCTCGTTCTTGGTCGACTATGACATCTTTGCCTTTACCGCTTGCACCACGAGTAAAGTATCCGAGTGGTGGCATGCATGGTCGTTAACCAGTTTCACACTTCGCACGAATACCACGCTTAACATTGACTCCTCGGTTGTCGTTTTCAAGCTTTGCTTGTGAGCACAGTATCATCAACAAGAATTTTTCATTTGGCGTGTTACTGAAACTCTGGCCATATGTTCGTATTTGCTGAAGTTTATTTGAGTCCATGAGATCAACAAGTGAGCCAAGGTCTCCAGCATTACGCGACAGGCGATCCGCGGCCCATGTCAGAATGCCTTCATATTTGCCGTTCTTGAGATCATTGAGAATTTCATTGAAGACAGGTCGCTTCCCAGACTCTTTAGCCGAGAAGCTTTCTTGTTTGAAATCTACGATATTGAACCTCTTGATGCTCTCTGTTAAATCACTAATGGCTTGATCTGACCAGTAGCGAGGATTTCCTGGCAAGTCCTTCAGCTTGCTTAGGGGCACCTCAATTATTTTGATATTTTTATTGTTATTCGTAGAAGCATCCATGGCTTCACCTCCTTGTAGTTATTACTAACCACAAACTCTTTTAGGGGTGAAGTTTTTGCCAAATAAAAAAGCACCACTAAAGAATTAATCATAACTGGGCCGTTTCCTACGACTGCGGATGCAGCGTGGAATATACCTCTTGTCGTATCCATTTGGATAAGATTATGACCAATTCTTCGGGGGCGCTCATTACAAAGCTTCGGTTAACTCCTCAGAACTGTGTTGATTAGATTGTTAATGTAACGCTTATGCGTAACATCAGAATATCAAACAAATATGATCATTGCAATACTAAATAATATAACTGGCATAAAGTCTACCAATCTCTGACAAACTCGACTAATTATTTTACTAGATTTGCTTTTTAGGTGTAGTAACTGCTTTTACCCATAGAACTAAAAGAGCTACCGTCATGATCACTCCATTAATCAGGAGTAGTGTGTCTTCGTTGCCGCTAACCAATATTATTGAGTTGATAAATAATGTCGTTAGACCAACTTTCATTACAGTTCTAAGTGTACCTTTTTTGATATGATCTGATGCGACTGAGATAGCGGGCAGAAAAGTTAGCGACATTGTTGCTATATAGAACGCAATTGACAAAGGATGAAGCCCGAAGAATAATAGACCTTCATCGGAGAAGTATGGCTCTGATGGGTATATAAATGTTCTTACGATGAATGTACCCGCTATAGTGCCTATAACTACTAACGAAAGAAGGCTGGTTTTCTTAAGATCAAGATTTTTATATGCAACTTTAGCAAATGCTAGGTTTGCGAGTAGAAAAGGTATCGCCCCCGCTATTATAAGAGGCTGTAGGTCATCAGGTTTTGTAAGCACAAGTAAAGTCCAGGCTGCTGTCCCTAAGGAGTAGCCTGCCATTCCAATTCCAAAAGTCTTTAATACTTTATCTTTTCTGGCAAGGAACCACCATGCTAAAATTGCAGTTCCAACAACTATTTGGATAAAGTATGCCGGTACTAGTAATGTTGCTGTTGTATCTTCCATAGTGTTTTAGTGCTTACGCTTAACTAAATAGTAACACATGAGAGAGTTACTACAAATCAATAAATAATAAAATCTGTATAATGAAATGAACTATGGACTACGGAAAAATTGTAAATGATATTTTTAGTCAAATAAGTGGCGCTAGATTTGATATTAAACTTTGGGACTCCCGAAAATTCAAATACGGAAACACAAAAAAGAAACCAGGTTTTACCTTGGTATTTGAAGATGAGAATACTGCTAAACGATTGCTTTCTGAAGGGGCTCTAGGGTTTGGTGAAGCTTACATGGAGGGTAAATTACATATTGAAGGGAGTATTGACGATTATTTACGGCTACGCCACCAATTCAAAAGCATAAAGCCATCGGCTAGAATGATTATTGCAACCTTGCTAGCTAAGCATGGTGGATTGAAAAGTACCGAAGATCAAATCGCCTATCACTATGATATTGGAAATGATTTTTTTGAGAAGTTTTTGGATGAACAGACTAAATCATACTCGTGTGCTCTATTTAAGAATCCGAGTCAAAAACTCGATGAAGCTCAGCTGGAGAAGATTAAGCTTATATGTAACTGGTTAAATTTACCACCTAATTCATCAGTGCTTGATTTAGGTTCTGGCTGGGGAGGTTTTGCTAATTACGCAGCAGAAAACCATAAATGGAATATTGAAGGATTAACTTTAAGCAAAAAACAACTTAAATACTCCAAAGATTTAATCTCCAAGAATAAACAGAGTAATCGAGTTAGCTTTAAGTACAAGGACATGTTAACAGAGCTACCTAAAAAGCAATACGACGCTATTGTTATGATTGAGTCAATAGAGCATGTTGGTAAGGATAGGCTAGCAAGCTATTTTGACGACCTGTACAAAATAGTAAAGCCTGGCGGCTCGCTATACATTCAAGCAACTGGTCAATATAAATCACGAACGGTTGATAAATTTATAACCAAATATGTATTTCCAGGTGGGTACCTACCTTCATACAAAGAGTTAGTAGCGTTACCAATTGATGCAGGATTTAGAGCTATTGAGATTCACGATAATACTGACGATTATATTTGTACTATGAAAACCTGGATCAGTAGTATAGAGGCAAACAAGCAGTTTATTGAAGATATCTATGGTGAGTCATCTTATCGACTTTGGGAGTTGTGGACCCACGGAGCAAAAATATCTTTCGAAGTAGGTTACATGAGTTTATTCAGGCTTCACTTTAAAAAGCCTAAATAGTGATAACTACAGTTTTTCGATTTTATTCATTAATCTAACTGCTGCTTTCTCGCACTCCTTATGACTTATTAAGTGCTCCTTGTTTCCTGAAGTATTGAATATATCTTTTGCATATATTGCTTCTCCAAATGTGATAGTTATTTTACTTTTTCTTCGCAGGTAGTCTTGAATTTTATACCTGCCTAGCCCTTCAATTTTTGCGGGAATTATTGGCAGACCGGTTTTTAAAGCTAAATAGCTAACTCCGCCTCTTGCATGTTTTATTTCTTCCAATTTGTGTTTCTTGCCTACAGGAAATATACAAACACTCATACCGCTGCGAATAGCTGCCAGGTGATGTCGTAGTGATTTTTCATAATCATTTAATCCTGAATATGCGGGATATGCGCCCATTAGTTCGAAGAACTTACCGCCATACAGGAAACCCCTCGGGCTTTGTATATAATAGTCTTTGCTACGAGAGACAAATGCCAAGGGCAAAATATGTGAAAAGTATGGAAGCGCAGATACTAGCATTAATGGGTCAAGTTCGCTACCGTGATTACTAGCTAAGATTACATTGCCCTTAATTTTTTCTAGGTGGTTTACGCCCCTAATTTCAAATGAACAAAAAAATTTACCGAACAACCTTAAAGGTACCCAGGCAAAATGCTGGAGTAGACTAGGCGAATTTATTTTGAATGTCATCTTTATTGCTTACCCATATGTATAAATACCATAAACCACCGATTGCTAACGGCACTATGCTAATAATTATCTGATCTGCATTGATCATGATGAGAAAATAAAAAGTTAAAATAACAATCACAGAACCATTAGCCGTCTTTGCGATTGTGTTAACTAGTTTTACTTGATGGTCAATCTGAGATGTTTTTGAAAGAATCCTAAGAAACCACGATGCAAGCACATGTCCAATTACCAAAACTATAAATGCTCCTGGTGAAAAACTAATGACGAAGCTCATGATTATTAAAGAAATAATTCCGAAGAATTCGCTCACATAACAGGTCGCAAGGCGTCCGTGTCGTAGTAGGAAGGTTCTTTTTCCGAACATTTTATCACCCTTCACGTCTCTAAAATCCTTTAACATTAACCTGGCAATGAAACCCGTATACAAACCCGCTAGCAACAGCCATGGGTACGAGTTAACCGTATCTGTAGACCAATATCCAAGGCTCAATGGGAGAAGCACGTAGGCTATAGGTAGCATAAGTTGACCCATGATACCTCTGTCTGTAATCCGTACCGGCTTAAATGAATATGCATAATCGAGTAAAAGCACAACAAAAGTTAGCAGTAAAGCCATAGGACCGAATATTAGCGAAAGAAGCAGCGACGCAACGCCTGCTAATATATGTACAATCCATAGATTTTTTTTAGTTACCGATTTAGTGACTAATGGCCTGTTTTTAGCCTCTTTAAGATTCACTTCATCAATCTTTCTGTCTGCGTAATCATTGGAGCTAGCAGCGTGTAGATACCATGCAATCAGAACAAATAAAGCAAGAAATGTATTAATAGAAACTGAACCCGCATAAAAACTACCAATCAGCACAATTAAGTAGCAAGTTATAAGAATTCTTCGCTTTATGAATTTGAATGTGTTCCTAATCAATGTCGGCCTTTATATTTGTTGCTGATTTTCATATGTAATTAGTTATATACTAACGTATATGAACAAAAAACATCTCATTCAAGAATTATCTCGAGCTGATTATATTACTCTAATATCGATCTTTTTAATTACTAATGCATTTTGGCTGGCATGGCATCAACAATACTATCTTGCTATAGCTGTAGCCTTCGTATCGATGTTTCTTGATTACCTTGATGGCTATGTCGCTAGGCTATACGGCGGATCAGAATATGGTAAAGTGCTCGATTCTTTGTACGACATATTAGGTTGGGTGCTATTTCCTTCGCTGTTAATTAATGTACAGACCGATTGGGCGTGGTGGTCAATATTAGTAACCACCATATTCGTAATGACGAGTGCGCTGAGACTCAGTCGCTTCACCGTAAAGGGATATAAAGAATCTCAATCAAAGAGGAATTATGTTGGTATGCCAGTATCGTACAGTCGTTATGCTCTACTCATTGTTCCGTTGGCTAATGGCTTTATATCTTTAGCGCTTATAGCTTTCATGATTCCTCTGATGGTATCAAGCAAGTTATTTCGAAAATCTCCACCTCTACTAATGCAAATTAATCTACTATATGCAGCAATCTATTTATGGCTTTACATTCGTTAACAAAGACCCAGAAGGATGATTTACAGAAGAGTCTGTTATTGTTGAATAAAATCACAAGGCAGGCTTACAACAGCAAGATAAAAGATGTTGCACTGACCTTGTGGAATAAAAATCTTTCACAAAATAACCCACAATGGAAATACGTAGAATTTAAATCTTTTTGTATTGAAACTAATCATGGATCGGCCCATGTATTTGCGATGGTAGATCAAAGATTACCAAACATTGGCATTGTAGGTTACTTTGCCTGTACAAATAAAAAAGTTGGCGCGAAAGTTCTCAATACAGCCTGTGAGTGGCTTAAAGATAAGTACAAGATTAAGGATGTATATGGACCAATTAATGGCACATTACCAAATGACTACCGAATCAACCTGAAAGACGATTTTGGATTCCCCGGAGAACCAGTTAATCCAAGCTGGTACCTAGAAGCATTTACCGCTGCCGGTTTTTCTGAATTCAATCGCTACGGATCTGGAAGATTGAAGTATTTTAATATAGTCCTGCGAAATTCATTCAAACGAAAGACGGGTATTGATAGCCGCTATAGCGTGAGGCCTTTTGTCGGTGGAGTTAACGGTGCTGACTTTAAGAAATACCATGTACTACGCAATAAAATATTTCCATTTCAAAGTGTATATTGCCCTTCAATATCTCTTGACGAGCGAATTTATAATTCATCTGGTAAATTCGACCCTAAGTACACATACTTTTTATTGGATGGACAAAAAGAAGTGGGGTTTGCTATGGCCTATATATATGAAAAGCAGCTGATACTCAAAACCATAGGTCTTCTACCCAAATATCGAGGAATGCAATTGTCAAGCTTGTTACTTGAACCAATACACAAAAATGCAGCTAAAGACGGCGCTAAAACTGCTATTTATGCGATGGTTAGAGAAGGCAATGAGGTTCACAGAAGAAAGCACCCTTTGGCGCGCGTATTCAGGCACTATGTGACGATGCGCAAGACTATTTAGAGTATCTCTACTTTAGATGTCTGTGAGTTAATGCGCACTCTCATTCCAGTTTTTAAAATTTTAGATATATCTTCTACTCCAATGATACTGGGTATTCCCAGCTCGCGCGTGACGATTGCTGCGTGAGATAACATGCCACCATGCTCAACGATTACCCCCCTAGATAATGCAATAAGTGGTGTCCAGCCCGGATCAGTATGTTCTGCGACTAATATATCAAAAGGTTCTTCAGGTATTTTTGGGTCTGTGAGCACCACAACCCTACCTTCTACCGTGCCGGGAGAAGAAATAAGACCTGACATCGATTTTTTCGCTACATTTTGTGTGTTCGATGTTGAGTCTTGAGGAATGCTTTCGAGTGAAGGTATTTTCGTTGTAATGAATCTAGTGGGCATCTCAACAGTGCGGATGTCTTTATAAACTGCTTTACGGGTATCAGAAATGGTTTGTATATTATCGCCAAGAAGTGAGCCCTGCATAGTATATTCAAGTTCTTCGACTCTAAGATAGTAAATATCTGACCAATTGTTTAGTAGACCTTCCTTAACTAAGGCTTTACCCATTAAAGGAAATAGCTCGCGCATATATCCGTAAACTTTACCTCGCAACAACCTGTTACGTTCACGATATCTTAAATGCGCTTTTAGCCTATGAATCAGAAAACTATATAATATTCGGTTTCTCCGGGGGAGAACCTCTCTTAATTTATTCTCAATTTCTATAGAATTTTTACTGGCATTCTTTAATCTTTTTTTCAATTGTTCAGTATCCATTTGAATGTAAGGTACCAAGAGTTTATAAACTCCATATGGCTCTAGGGTTGGATTAACGGATTCTATTTTCTGATCTTCGGCAAAGCGATGTCCGAAAGTTTCGCGGTAGTTGATGACAGCTTGCTCAATTTTTGTGCCATTAACGTATTCCTCAAGTTGTGAATACTCTTTTTGTTTAAGAAGCGTATGTGCTTTTCCATCAGATTTAAATAACTCAGCGAGATCATACAGCGCCAAAGCTTGTTCGGCGCTGAGTACTCCACTTATTGAGCCGATAATATTTTGTTGGTCAAAATGGTGATCAGGAAGCCACTGCAATAGTTTGCGCTTTAACCAGCCATGATACGTCATAACGAGGAAATCATTATCTAGGGTTCGTCCAAAATGAGGGATTATATTTTGTTCTATAAATTTATAGCGTTGAAGTAAAAACGTAGCGTCTTCGAACAATGGGTACTGCTTAAGTTCATTGTCAAATTTTTCGAACCTATCGTAGAATTTCTGCATTCCTCTACGAAAGAAAAATATTCTATATAGCATTCGAATGTAATATTTCAGTTTGTAGAAAAATGAAAATTCCGGATCAGACTGATATATAGATTCGCCTTTTGTGGCGATTTGATCGTCTAAGAATTGTTGATTGTTTTTGCTACTAGGAAAGATGTTGATATATCGATACCAGCTGAGTAAGTTGTAATACATTTTGCCATTAAAAATTCCTATCATCGAATTAAATAAATCTTGATTTGCCTCAATTTCATACCACGACTTTCCGCCAGCATATGCTTGTGATTCATAGCCTAATTCATATCCTCTTTTTGCAATTGAAAAAGTTAAGGGTAGGACGATACCAGGAAAACTTTCAGCAATATTTGAGCTATCCCATAAGCGTAGGTGCTTTATGGTAGAGATTGGTCTTGCTTGGAGTATATATAGATTCGAATCCTTAACAGCCCATTCAATATCTTGTGGATAATCAAATAAAGTTTCAATCTTAAGACATGATGACACAAGCTCATTAATAATTTTCTTAGTGACCGATGATGCACCACTGTTATCGTTGAAAGAAATTTTTTTAGTTACTCGATTATAAACGCACTGCCGTGCTTCCTCGCCCTCGACAACTTTTGTGCCTCGCCCAGCTGCGAAGTTAATTATAATTTCGCTCGCTCCAGTTGCTGGATTAAGTGTAAATGCTACTCCAGATATATCAGGTTCAATAAATTCTTGTACCACAATATTCATCTGGCCAGATTTTTTAATATATCCAGCTTTATGTTTTGAGGCAAAAACCTTAATTAAGCTAGAGATAAACTCCTTTTGATCGTTTACGTCCAAAACAGTTTCAAATTGGCCTGCAAAACTATGCTCCCTTGAATCCTCTGATGTACTAGATGAGCGCACAGCAACACTACTAACCTTGTTTTTACTTTTCCAACTAATAAAATCCTCAGTTAACGCATTTTTTACTTTAAAGCTTTGAATTTTTTTAGAAAAAGTGCTGTCTATTATGTAGAACTTCGGAACAGCAAAACCTGCATCACTTAATGTCTTTAAGTTATCAGCCTTATTTCCGAATGATGCCATTTATATTAACCCGAATATTATAGCCACCATGCTAACGAGATATAACAGGGCGCTTGATTTTTCTACCTTATCCGAATTATTCTCATTTGCAAGTTTAGAGTATTTGTAAGCAGAAACTATTATCATAAGTAAAACCGATACTGGTAAAACTATAAGCAGCATTTTGCCATTAAAATTTGACAAAAAATAATACACCATTATTAGGGTTCCAAGAGAAAACAGGGATAATGCAAAAGCAGAACCTGTATGACCAAGTTGAGCCGAATAGGTATCGTCAATCGTATCCGCTTCTTCAGAAAGCATTTTTCGCCCAATTTCTGTAGTTATTACTGCCAGCATTATTGTGAGCACAAAAACCCAGGGATTTACGCCGACAGGCTGGATAATCACAGTTGTGGCAAAAAATAAAATAACTAGTTGCATGTAGTGAGAAATGTAATAAATGTAAAAATGTTGACGTATCCAGTCTCTGACAAAAAACTCCTTACGAGTCAAGAATGCATACCCTTGTGAAAGTATTCCGATTAAAAATATCTGTGGCTGAAGAAATGATGCATAAATTAATAGCTGCCCAATGATAGCCATCTTGTTTATTACGGCAAGCTCTTGAAGCGAAACAATCCCACGTTGCACCGGACGATTTGGATGATATTTATTATCATGTTCAAAATCCTTGTGCTCATCTGCAGTACGAATCTGAAGTAAATAGAGAGCAAGTATTGTTGCTGCTCCTAAGAAATACCACCAACTCTGTTCAGAGAATAAATATACAATTCCAGCAGTTGATAAGCCCATTAAGACGACAGGTATTATTGGCGCTCGTTCACGCTGAAATATCCACAGTCTGGCTGGTAAGGGGCGAGGATCGTTTTTTATTTTCTTCATTACTTTAATTTAACCATATCTCACCCTAGAAACGTCATCATATCTGTTTTATTTTGAGCCGGGGTAATTGTTGGACGTGTAAGATTTGGCCTGGCTCCCTTACTAATCTTAATTTCTAATAATGCAGGGCCTTCAACTTCTTGCATTTCATCAATCCCTTTAACTAAAGATTCAGCATCACGTACCGATTGCGCACTTTTATAGCCACATGCTCGTGCGATTGCGGGTATGTCAGCGTCTTGTGCGGCCGTCTGAACCCCACCAACTGAGTCATGTAATCCGTTATTAAATACAACGTGGTAGAAGTTTTCAGGAGCTAATGAGCCAATGCTAGCAATAGCTCCAAGATGCATGAGTACGGAGCCGTCGCCTTCAAGACAGAATACTTTTCTTTCTGGTTTTTGAATTGCTATTCCTAGTGCGATTGACGATGCATGCCCCATACCACCTACAACCATAAGATCCTGTTTAAGATCATTGTCACTACTTAATCTGTACTCAAATAATTCTCGGCTTATTTTACCGATACCCGTTACGACAACAGATTGTTCATTAACTGAACCTAGAACAGTTCCAAGTGCCGCCTCACGACTTAGTAGATGGATATTGCCTCCGACATCATTGTCTGAATATTCTGCTAAGGAATGTTGTTCAAGCAGAATTGCATGTGGTCTACTGAGCTCGACCGCACTTCTTGCTGTTTGTCTAATCTGTTTTTCTGCCTCTGATGCATCAGTAGATAAGATATCAAATGGGATCTCTAGATTTCGTAATAAATCTGGGGTAATTATTCCTTGCTTCTCGTGATGAGGCTCATCTTTCACGCCTGGCTGACCACGCCAACCTATAAGTAATACCATAGGAGTACTAAAAACTGATCTGTCGGCTAAAGATACTAAGGGGTCAATTGCGTTACCGAGTCCTGAGTTCTGCATATAAACTAAAGGAGTCTTACCGGTTGCAATATGATAACCGATTGCTAGCCCGATTGCGTTACCTTCATTGGCAGTTATTATGTGTCTGTCTTTTGCGTACTCTTCAAGATAATGACTAAATGGTCCAGTAATTGAATCTGGCACACCACAAAAATAGTCGACACCGTTTTTAATAAAAGGGTCGAATAGTTCTTGAGTTGATAGTTGTTTTTCGGCAGACATTGTCTAGGACTCCGGTATTAGCTTCAGAAATTCTTCCACAGGGATGCTTGATGACTCAGTCTCATAGCCTCTCTTATTTTCTAGTATGCTCTTAGCTGTGTGTTCCATTGCTGGGTATGCTGCCCGGAGTAAATGGTTTGCGTAAACAATAATGTTTGCTCCCCAGTTCGATAATTCATCTTCCGTAATTGTATTGTAAGAAGTCGGCACCATCATTAATGGCTTCCTGTTTTCTAGACGGTTATATTTTTCGGCAAATTCCTTAACATCCCTGCCTGTCCTATCTTTCGAATGAATCATTATGGCACTTACACCAGCATTCAGGTAGGACTCGGCTCGTTCCATAGCATCTGCTAGATCTTTACCTAAAATAAAACTTTCTATCCTTGCGATGATCATAAACTGATCATGCACTCTGGCATTGATTCCGGCTTTAATTTTGAAAGTAAAAGTCTTGGGGTCTTCTTGAGTATGTTCATTCGGTTTATCGTGAAGTGAGTTCCTCTTCAATCCGTTCTTGTCCTCAATTACAACTGCCGAAACCCCCAGACGTTCCAAGGTGCGTACTGTGTGTGCAAAATGTTCGATGTGTCCGCCAGTGTCACCGTCAACGATTAAAGGTTTAGTAGTAACTTCGAGTATTTCATTTATAGTTGCAATTCTAGAAGTACGATCAACTAGTTCCGTGTCAGGTTTTCCTTTTGCTAATGAATCCGTCAAGCTACTCACCCAAATGGCATCAAATTCCTCAGTTTTACCTCTAGAAGTTTTTATTTGAGTATTTTCTACAATTAATGCGCTAATACCGTTGTGAGCTTCAAGAACGCGAACTGTTTTCTTGGTATTCAGGAGCCGGTCAAGTTTAGCAAGACGCTCTGTTGGAGAGATACCGACAGCTCTAAGCTTTTTATGCAATGAAGTGCTCGAAATACCTTCAGTGTACTTTACTTCAACAAGCCTACCGTTCCATTTTGAAATTGTGTCTACGACTTGTTGCCTTGCTTCCTTTTGCCAATCGTCACCATGAACAACAAAATCTGGTTTTAGCTTATGTAGATTAGGGCGATAGTCTGGTGTATCTTGCGGGATTACTTTATCAACACCTTTTATATTACTAACAACATCGTAACGTTGATCAAAGCTCATGAAAGGTAGGCGTTTTTTGCTGGCAACTGCTTCGTCAGTCAATAACCCTATGGTTACATCTCCAAGTTTTTTACCTTCTCTAATAATGTTCAGGTGTCCGCTGTGTACAATATCTGCACACATAGGTATGTAGACAACTTTTTTGTGATTTACTCCACTCATTACATCTTAGGATAACAGATATAGAGGTTAAATTCCTATGGTTTAATATGCTAAATCATTTAAATATAATTATGCTAATCTAATACTATGCTCGCAATACTAACATCAGATTCAAAAAACTACACAAAACAAGATGCATTATTTCTAATTTTCGTGCCTTTGTTAGTAGCCGTGTTTACGTTATTTTTGCCAATAAATTTACTGTTTTCAACGATATTATTTTTTGGGTTACCAGCAGGATACATTTCATGGAAACGAAAGGACTTAATATCTAGAACACTCATTTATTCGCTCACAATCGCCGTCATTTCGATCCTAACTGATTATCTAGCAGAACAGGATCATTCCTGGGTATCAACCTCTATGTTTAATACTAAGGTTGCGGGAATTGTACCCATCGAGGCGCTATTATGGATGTTTGCGTTCACTTATTTAATCGTTGCTTACTATCTATACTTTTTTGATACAAAAAAACACAAACCAATAGGTAAAAAGCTATATCTTGTCTTTGGTACGGCTATCGCTGTCTTGATTTGGTTGTTAGCTACGATAGTTATGGGATTAGATTTTAGAATTGAGTTTTACTACATAAAATTTGGCTTAGCGTTTTTATTATTGCCACTAATCTTGTTCATTGTAACTTATCCTAGGTATTTGAAAACTTTTCTGAAAATAACTCCATACTTCTTTATGATTGGCCTTGTTAACCTTTTAGTAAGCTTAGATCAGGGTCACTGGTCATATCCTGGTGAGAATTTTGTAGGGTGGGTTACTATAGCATCGCTTAGATTCCCTATAGAAGAACTGGTCTTTTGGATAATTCTTTTCCCGTCGTTTTTAATATCTCAGTTTGAATTGTTCAATAACGACGATTTTAACTTTAAACCTTGGTGGAGGAACAACTAATCTCAAATTATGTTAGCTAAGCAAGATATCGCGAGATAAGTCAATCAAAATGAGACGCTTCGATATATAAGCGTTTCGTGTCTCATTTGTCCCATTTCATGCTGTTAAACTGTACCAGACCTACATGCTCAGCCATATCTTTTACGTAGTAGCTGACTAAAATTGGTATAATCCTGTTTATGAACGATACTTCAAAATACGCTGATTTATTTAGGGTCATTAAAAAATCAAATCCAAATGCCGATAAAGTCGTTTTCTTTCTAACTAGTTACCGTGCTCCGTGGTTCATATATTCATTAGTTATAAATAAACTAAGAAAATCTGGTTACGAAGTCCTGGTATATGATTTCAAGGACAGTATACTAGATAACGATAATCCTTCTATTTTGCCCGAATTCGTTGAATTATTGTGTGCAGACATGCATGGCCGTGTTAAAGCGTATGAACTATTAGGTATTAAAATATTTGATGGTGTAGGTAGTAGCCTTGGTTCTTTTTTACTCTATAACTATGCCATACGATATCCTTTAAGGAGGGTTGCACTTAACACTGTCAGTTATATGTCTCAGGTAGTGTTTACTTCTCAATATAAACAGATATGTAAAACGAGGGATAGTTATATAGCAAAAGGGTATGACCTGAATAAATTAGAAGAAAAATGGAAACTAATAGATTCACCAGAATCAGGTAAAAATATTAAAGTACAAAGTACTTTAATCTTTACCGCATTAAATGATAAATTTGTAAGTAAAGAAAGTGCACAGAATGTTATTAAGAGTATTAAACTATCAAACACCCGGTTGTCAGTAATTACAAATGAACGCTTAAATTGTTCCATACCTATATATCGAGCTATTACACGTACCAGAGGCGTTTTACCAGCCTTCTTCGGTCTAGGTCACTATAAAAAGCATAAAAGCTATCGGCTATGAAGAGCTGTAGTGTAAGTTAATATTCATATTGAAGATTAATACTTTAAGACTTTTTTACTTTTAGGGTATGTAGCATCCTAAAATAGAGTTATAATGCATTACTATATATTAACAGCCACTTCAGAGGAGATAGACATGGTTACAGGATACAGCGTAAAAGCAAAGAAAAAAGTAGAAATAATTGACCCCGTAATTTCAAAAACAGCTAAAGGCGGATTTATAGCAAAAGGAAAATGCCCTGAAACTGGAATTACTGTTTGTGCAATGATGTCTAAAGAAAACGCTGAAAAGGCAATAGAAGACGGCGCAACAAAAGCTTACTAAGCTTATATAAAATAACCTTAGCTTTTTTAATTTACAAAGACTCAAATAAACCGTACTAAGCCTGTGTGTTCAGACAGGCACAATTACTATGAAATAGTGCTTTTTTTGTTTTTTAAAAATTGGAAACAATTATTAATTAGTTTGAATCCAAATTTTGTCCCTAAATAATTAAAACTGAGAAATTAATTTACCAAAGGCAGCCAGATGCTTAAATTAGTGGTTAATTGATGTGGTTAAGCGTACTGTTGTCTTTTTAAAGATAGGCATATAAATAGTTTTATTTCGTTTTGCAACTTTAATCGTTGTAGGCTTTTGCTCTATAAGTTCGCACGGCCGCAATTCTGGAGGATTAGATAGACCTTTATTAAATAAAGCATCACAGTCTTTATTCCACGAATCAAAATCGTAGCTTGTTAACTTGGGTTGCCCACCAGCCAAAATAGTGGCAATAGCGAAGGCTGGGATACCCAGTACTATTATCGCTGGTAACATACCGATTAGCGGAGCTAGAAACAGTGCTAAGCCACTAAATACCATATAGCAGGGCCAGAGTCTGATGTCACTGTAACCACCATACTTTGGATTAACTTCAATTTTATCGTAGTAGAAACTTTTACGGCTTTTCATAGTTATATTATTACAACAAACATAAGCTTTAAGTATTTATATAGTTATTGCCATTTTAATTCAAAAGATAATAGACGGGTTAAGTCTGCATCTATGACAAAGAACAGGTAATTGTGGCTTATATAAGAAAACTACTTACCCGGTCAGGTATTAGCGACATAAAATTAATATAATTCTACGAACCGCTAGTTACTACTACATTTCCAAACCAGATATCAGGATTTTGACCAGAAGGATCAAAAGTAAAATAGTCTTCCGTACCCGCATAAGCTTTAGCTACAATTTCAACATTGAACAAAGTAGGTTCGGAAGGGTTTGGTAGTACAAAGATACCAAGCTGAGTTGGCAAATTACGTTTACCTAATCCATGAGCTATAACATTGTGCTTAACAGGTGTTGAGTATTCTTGTAGCACCCATGAAGCCGGATCCTGGCTTGCAACTAATAAGTAGCGGCGCCACTGTTCAATACTAGACATTAAACCTAGGTAAACTGACTTTGAACCGCCTAAGTTTATAATCTTTAGGACTAGCTCATCTTTTCTCGTTACGTAGTCATTAATATTGGCTGCGTTAAATGCTTCACTTTGTAATATTGCGGAACTATCTAGTTTATTTAAATAGTCTTTTTTCCCAAATTGCCGCATCCATAGTGGTTGTACAACCTTTATTATGCCTTTTTCTACTAGCTGCGAGTTAGCTTTTTCTAACTGCCAAGAATACTTACGTGTTACTGCGGTATATACAGTGCCGGCAGCACGAATACCTTTTTCAGTAATTTCGTAATCTTTAGGGTTGGTAATATGACATACCGTGCCATATATAGCCTGTAATTTTTCAAAATATATCCATGCAGGTATATTTGGTTTAGATAAATACAAAAGCGGTGAGGGTTTAATAGAATTACTAAAATGAAGTTTGAACTGGTTAGCTATAAAACTGTCATTTAATGACCACTTGGTGCCTACAGATAATTGACGTGCCGTAACATTGTCCAGCCATTCAACTATTTCATGAAGTCCTACATTGCGAGTATTCAGCTCGATTATATTAAGGCTATTATCTTCTTGATTCAAAAAAGCATCAAACCTTACCATGTCAAAAGGTAGTGCTGCTCCTTTAGGCCAACACTCAGCTATAAGTTGGTCATACATAGGCCTAATAGTGGCTCTGATACTACTAATGGTGTTTGCACTTAGTGGCAATGAAAAAGTTTGCCTTGGCAGTCCAGCATATTGGCTACTTTCTTCAAAGCCAGCGTAGTCAATAAGCGGTTGTTTATCTTTAATAAAGTCAACCGATAAGGCCGCCAATATGTCAGTTTTAGAATCTACTATATGAATCATATACGGCTACATTTTCTTTACATAAAGTGATTGTTCCTGGCCCGAATACTGCCTGTATTTCTAGTTTATCATCAAAAACAACCGCAGTATCTTCGTCTATACCTATCCCAATTGCATTAGGTAGATCGCTAAGGACTGCCTTCAGACGGTCTAACCGGTTACGTTCAGAAAAATGTGAATCTATAACATAACCAGGCATATAACCTAGGCCAGGGGAGACGTTCTTGACGTCTTTATGGCCTACGATGCACCAACTACCCATTATCATTGCCCCGGCGCTACCTCCACCCAGTAGCTTTAAACTGCCTTTACTTAAAAATGCATCGAACGCCTTACCAGTACCTAATTGTTCCATTCGCTTTAGTAGAGTATCTTGTGAGCCCCCAGGGAAGTATATAAAGTCTGCCCATTCTAAAGCCTCTGTAATTGTGGCTGTGTCGGTATCGTTAGTAGTTAAGGAGCGTAGTTCCATACCAGGGATGACTATAAGCGAACCAGCATCTTTC
>Ga0163144_10006275_pt1 | contig 26283 bp, 19 predicted proteins | sample OliLak19BULKMAT1_FD_123175 | JGI IMG/M metagenome (GOLD analysis project Ga0163144, IMG submission 123175) | Freshwater microbial mat bacterial communities from Lake Vanda, McMurdo Dry Valleys, Antarctica - Oligotrophic Lake LV.19.BULKMAT1 | ecosystem: Environmental > Aquatic > Freshwater >...
GGATCAAACTCATTCCCGGACCTCATGTTTCTCATAAGCATCTGGACGGAACTTACGAAGAAGAAACGCTCAAGTCCATTGCGCGGTTTATGCCTGCGGATTCAGTGTGCTATGACCTGGGCGCCAGCATCGGTTATTTGTCGCTCCTGATGGCGCGAAAGGCAAAGGCCGTTTATTCGTTCGAGCCGGCGCCACACGCGCTCGAAGAGATTCGCCGTCAGTCGCAGGCCAACGGATTCCGTCATGTCCATGCCATCCAGCAGGTTGTATCGGGGGATTTCCGCGAGGTGGAATTCGCTTTGACCCACAACGCCTATGGAAGTCGTATCGTGGCCGGGCAGCCCATTGCAAAGGGCAGCCCGAAGCTAAAGTTCCAGACCACGACGCTGCAGTCTTTGGTGAAGCAGTATCCGGCTCCCGACTTCATCAAGATGGATGTGGAAGGAGAAGAGTTCGCGGTTCTGCGGGGCGGGGAAGAGTTGATCCGCACAAAGCGGCCGATGTTCTGCATCGAGCTGCATTCGCCTCAGTTGGCGCGTGACTGCGTGCAACTGCTCGAGTCCCATGGCTACCGCATCACGGAGCTGGACGGAAGCGCATTCCGCAGCCACGAAGAGGTCCGACCCGGCGATCTGCAGGTAATGGCGTTCCCGGCCTGAGAGGCCGGCCCGGCTACCTCTTAGTTGTAGGTGCGTGTGCATTTCGGCGGCTCGCGCTTCGTTCAGCATGGAAAAGGATACTTCGGGGGGCGTGGTCTGGCCTTCCAGATCGAGCAGCATAACCGCCGAGTGCCCTCACCAGCCGCCAGTTAAAAGCAATGCGCTAACGCCGTAAGTTACTGAGCCAGTATGTGGTTCGTCAGAGGAGTTTTCGAAGGACGTGCCCTGGGGCCTGTGCGCACACCTGTTCAGCGACCCTGCTGTTTCGCGGTGCAGGTCAGCCGGACCGGGCGCTTATACTGGATCAGATGGACGGAACTACCGCGCAGTCCGGCACTCACGTTGCTGTGTTCGGACTTGGTTATGTTGGTTGTGTCACGGCGGCGTGTTTCGCCGATATTGGGCACCGTGTAACAGGTGTAGACAAGGACAGTTACAAAGTAGAGAAGGTCCGCAGGGGCGAGGCTCCGTTCTTTGAACCGGGTCTTCCAGAGGCCGTGCGGAAGTCTGTCGCCAACGGTCGGCTGACAGCAACCACATCAACCGCGGAAGCTCTGAGCGACGCCGACATTGCCCTGCTTTGTGTCGGCACTCCTTCCGAGGGAAACGGAAATCTGGGGCTCGACCAGTTACGCCGCGTGGTCAGCGAGATCCGGGAACTGCTGCCAGGACGCGTGAAGCCGTTGATCATAGCGGTCCGCAGCACGGTTTTTCCCGGTACGTGCGAGGAAGTAGTCGAGTCGGAGATCAGCGCTTTTCCCGATGTTTCGGTAGTCTCCAACCCCGAGTTTCTGCGCGAAGGGACTGCAATGCGGGACTTCATCGAACCGGCTCTGATCGTTGTCGGAGGCTCGCGCGCGGAGGCGGTGAAGCGGGTGGCTGAGCTCTATGCTCCGCTGGGAATTGAAGCTTGCCTGGTGTCGCTGCGCACGGCCGAGATGATTAAGTATGCCTGCAACGCGTACCATGCCGTAAAGGTTTGTTTTGCCAATGAGATAGGCGCCCTCAGTGAGAAGCTTGGCGTGGACGGTCAGGAAGTGATGCGGACCTTTTGCCGGGATACGCGGCTGAATGTTTCGCCGGCTTATCTGCGTCCGGGGTTTGCGTTTGGCGGCTCCTGCCTGCCGAAGGACTTGCGCGCTCTGGTGTACCGTGCAGGTCGGCTGGATCTCGATCTGCCCCTGCTCGATTCGGCGCTTCCCAGCAATGATTCTCACCTCCGGCGGGCGATTCAGGCGGTGCTCGAACGCGACCCCAAACGGATTGGTGTGATCGGTATGACCTTCAAGGAAGACACCGACGATCTGCGCGAGAGCCCGGTGCTGACGATGTTGGAATATCTGATCGGCAAGGGGCGGGATATCCGCATCTTCGATCCGAATGTCAGCCTCGACAGCATCTACGGAACCAACCGGAACTACTTGCTCAACTCGATCCCGCATATTGGCCGTTTATTAACTCCCCTGCAGGATGTTTTGGGCTGGGCCGATCAGTTGGTTATCACTCACAAACCTGCTTCAGCGGTAACTCGCGCGATTATAGCTTCCGGGTTGCCGGTAATCGACGTTGCGGGAGTGTGGGCGCTCGCGAGCGCGGCAGCTTCCCAGTAGCGGAGAGTTTCCTTGCTACCATTGTCAAACAATACGCCAACCGGGCAGAATGCCGGTTCTGCCGATATGTGCTCTCTTTCCGTATGAAACAAGTTATCCGTAAGGGCCTGAAGGATATCATTGTGGACGATGTTCCCGACCCGGTAGTCTCCGCGCATCACGTCCTCGTCCACCCCATTTACTCGCTGATCAGCAGCGGCACCGAAACAGCCAGCATTCACCAGGAAGGAATTATCAAAGAAGTTGCCGGCAATCCATCCCATTTGGGGAAGGTATTGAATGTTGCCAGGAGTCTTGGACCTGTAAAGACATACCGCGAAGTCAAGGCCAAGTTGCTGTCCGATTACGCCGTGCTGGGCTATTCGGGTGCCGGTTATGTGGTGGAAAAGCATCCCTCAGTTCTCGATATCCAGATCGGCGACCGGGTTTCGTATGGCGGCGAAGGTACAGGCCACGGCGAAACGATACTGACGGGAAGGAATCTGGTTGCCCCCATTCCGGAGGAGGTACCTTTCCAGCATGCCTGCTTCGCGACCCTGGGCAGCATCGCCATCAACTCGGTGCGCATTTCCGAAGTCGGCCTGGGCGAGTATGTGGTGGTGGTTGGGCTTGGTCTGGTTGGCCAGTTGGTGGCGCAACTTGCCACGGCTCAGGGAGCTCGTGTTATCGCGACGGACCTGCGGCCGGAGCGCGTGGAACTGGCCCGGCAGCTGGGTGCCGAGTATGCTCTGGCCGGTGGTTCGGAGTTTTACGACAAGGTGATGGCAATCACCAACGGGCGTGGCGCCGATTGCGTATATGTGGCGGCAGCGGCCAAATCGTCTGCCCCATGCGCGCTGGCGCTGCAGGTCTGCCGTGACCGCGGCCGCATTGTCATAGTCGGCGCGGTGGAAATGAGCTTCCCGTGGAACGACATGTACCTCAAGGAGATCCGTCTCTTCATGTCGCGTGCTTACGGTCCGGGCAGTTACGATCCCGACTATGAGAAGTACGGGCGCGATTATCCGCTGGCGTATGTGCGGTGGACAGAGAACCGCAACATGGAAGAGTTCCTGCGGCTGTTAGCGCGGGGTGTGGTGAAGGTACAGCCGCTGATCACGCACGAGTACGAACTCGAAGATGCGGCTGCGGCGTATCAGACGATTATGGCGCCGGGTTCTCCGAGCCTCGCGGTTTTGCTGCAGTATCCGGCCGCCAAGTCTCCGGATCCAGTCGCGCACTACCAGCCGAAGCGCCGTGTGGATCTGCCGGGCGCCGGGCCGAAGAAATCAGGCGCACTGGGAATTGCGGTGATCGGTGCCGGAAACCTCGCCAAATGGGAGCATCTGCCAATTCTGAAGAGCCTCCCGAATGTGGAGCTGCGCGCCGTGCATTCGGCGAGCGGTGCGCGAGGTAAAGGTTTTGCGAGTCGGTTTGAAGCGAGTTACTGCACCACCGACTACGACGAGATACTGAAAGATCCCAGCATCGACGCGGTGCTGATTGCCACCCGGAATGCTTCACATGCCCCGCAGTCACTAGCCGCGCTGCGCGCGGGCAAACATGTGTTCGTCGAGAAGCCGATGGCGCTTACGATTGAGGAGTGCCGCGAACTGTACGAAGCTGTGCAGGAAAGTGGCCGGCATCTGATGGTCGGCTTTAACCGGCGTTTTGCACCGTTTTACCGCACTCTGCGGGATTCGCTGAAGGCCCGGATCTCTCCGGCTGTGATCAGCTGCCGCGTAAACTCGCCGGGCATCTCGGGCAAGTACTGGATGGCCGATCCTTCCACCGGCGGGGCAATTCTGGGAGAAGCCTGTCACTTTGTCGACCTCATGTACTGGCTGCTGGGATCGGAGCCGGTAGAAGTGACGGCTTATTCGCTGCCCCTCGGGAAACAGGACCCCATCGGCGAGAACAACATGGCTGCCTCGTTCCGCTTCGAGGACGGCTCGGTGGGCACCATTACGTACTGCACGGTTGGCAGTGCCACATCGGGCGGTGAACTGGTGGAGGTATTCGCGCAGGGTATAGGAGCTTCGCTGGAGGACTTCAAGAAGCTGACGATTAAGGGAAAAACCCGTTCGAACAGCTCCAAAACGTGGCCTGACAAGGGCTATAAGGAACAGTTGGAGTCGTTTGCCACGCGCATTCGCCAGGGACTGGAACCGGAGGTCGACGTGGTGGACGGTTCGCGGGCGACGATAGGGTGCGTCGGCATGCTGGAATCAGCGGTCACCCTGCAACCATTTCGCATAGACACGAGGGCGATTCTGGCGCAACCTGCAGCACAGCCTCAAACGGCGCGATGACCGAGCCTGCGAATCCCCCCATACGGGTATTGCTGCTTGCCCCGGGCATGCATATTCTGGGAGGCCAGGCAGTGCAGGGACAGCGACTGGTTGAGGAGTTCCGCAAGGATCCCTCCGTGCAGGTGGACTTTCTTTCGCTGGCTCCGCCTCTGACCGGAATTTTGCGGCCCTTTCGCAATGTGAAGCTTCTGCGGACGGTGCTCACGCTGCTGGTGTACCTTCCGCAGGTAATCCGGCACGTTCCTTCGTACGAAGTCATTCATGTCTTTGCAGCGTCGTACTGGGGCTATCTGCTGTGGTCAGTGCCGCCTGTGGCTCTTGGCCGGCTGCTGGGCAAGAAAACGATCATCAACTACCGGAGCGGAGAAGCCGAGGACCATCTGACGAACTGGCGGTCGGCGCTGCCAACGCTGCGGCTCGCGCATGTTCTGGTGTCGCCGTCGGACTATGTGGTTCACGTGTTTGCAAAGTTTGGCTTCCAGGTCCGCTGGATTCGCAATGTCATCGACCCGGAGAAATTCCGGTGGCGGCGCCGGCGGAAGCTCTCCCCGCGCTTCCTGCACAACCGCATTCTGGAACCGTTGTACAACGTGGAGTGCGCATTGCGGGCCTTCCGCATCGTTCAGGACAAGTACCCTGACGCCTCGCTCACGGTCGCGCATGACGGGATTTCGCGTCCCGGTCTGGAGGCGTTCACACGTGAACTGGGGCTCAAAAACACCAAATTCATCGGACGAGTACCGCATTCCGCTATAGCGGACTTGTACGATTCGGCCGATATTTACCTTACGTGTCCCAACCTGGACTGTATGCCAGGTTCGTTGCTGGAGTGTTATGCCTCAGGGCTTCCACTTATTGCTACCAGGGCCGGTGGCATCCCCTATATGGTTCGCGACGGAGAGACAGGCTTACTGGTCGATCTGAACGACCATGAAGAGATGGCGCGCTCCGCGCTGCGGCTGCTCGAGGATGAGGAACTGGTGGAACAGTTGACCACCGGGGGCCGTGAAGAGCTGACAAAATACAGCGCTGAATCTGTGCGGCGGCAATGGGTTGAGCTTTACCGGGAGTTAGTGCAACGCTGATGGACCGATCTGAACAAACAGCTTCGGTGAAAAAGAAGACCGAATCGGTTACGGCACAAACCTTCTGGTTCGCGCTGGCCAAGACGGTGGCGTTTGCCCTAAGCGTTGTGTTCCCCTTCGTTCTGACGCGCCTTATCAGTCAGCACGAATTCGGACTTTACAAACAGGCGTTCCAGGTTGCCATGACGGCCATGCGTCTGTTGACCATGGGTTTTGCGCTGAGTGCCTACTACTTCTTTCCACGCATGGAAGACAGGGAGGGTCCGGTGGCGATCAACTCCCTGATATTCAACTTTGCCGTGGGCGGATCGGCATGGGTGGCACTGGCGGTGCGGCCTGATCTGCTGAATATTCTGTTTGGGCTTTCCGGTCTGCAGTCGTACGCGGGCTTGATCGGGGCCGTTATTTTCTTCTGGATCTTCTCCTCTTTCATCGAGATTGCGCCGGCGGCGCTGCGCGATACGCGCACCTCCGGCATGCTGATCGTCGGTGTCCAGCTCACGCGAACCCTGCTGATGCTGGCGGCTACAGTGCTGTCTGCATCACTGACAGCGCTGCTGTGGGCTGCGGTGGCGCAAGGCGTATTGCAGACAGTGGCGATGCTGATATACCTGCAGCGCCGGTTACCCGGGTATCTGGGACAGTTCTCGGGATCGATCTTCCGTGAACAGGCAATGTACGTTCTGCCCCTGAGCGCGGCGTATTTCATTGCTGTGCTCCAGGGCGATGCTCCTCAGTTTCTCGTTGCGGCGCACTTCACGCCGACCATGTATGCAATTTATGCCGTAGGTACATTCTCACTGCCGCTGATCCAGGTGTTGCACGAATCAGTGGGAATGGCCATGATCCCGGTACTCAGCAGGCTGCACCATGAAAACAGGATCGCCGACATTGTCGCCATGCAGACTGCGGCGATGCGCAAGATGGCGTTCATCACGCTGCCTGTGTACTTCTGCCTGCTTGTGCTGGCTGAACCTTTCATCGTGCTGTTGTACAGTGCCAGATATCGGGAAAGCGCGGGTGTGTTCGCGGTCAATCTGTTGTTGCTGCCGCTGATGATCGTGATCTACGATCCACTGACGCGTGTGTTCGCCGAAACGCGGCGCTTTCTGGTTATTCTCCGCGCCTGCCTGCTTGTGTTTCTGGTGGTGACGGTTGGGCTCGGTGCACGGTCGGGCAACATCTACGGAGCGGTTGTGCCGGTAGTAGTGGCGGCGGCGGCGGAACGTATTGGGATTGGGATCAGGATCGCTAATACGCTTGGTATTGGCTGGAAGGACAGGGGACGGTTTGCCGACATTGGAAAGCTGGCGCTGATTGCAGGGGCGGCGGCGATCCCCACCTGGCTGTTGTCGCTGCCACTACGCGGACTGCATCCATTTTTGATTCTGGCGGCATGCTCTTCTTTGTACGGAGGCCTGTATCTGGCTGGAGTTCTGCTGGCCCGGATTCCGTCCCGTGAAGAGGTCGAAGCCGTCAACTGGCGGCTCCAACGCTTACTGCGGCCTTTTCGCCGCAAAGCGGAATCCGTAATGGCGCAAGGAAACGGAGACATATGAATACAGGAGTGAAGAAGGCGGCTATCCTGGGCGCCGGCGGCATTGCGGAAACTCATGCCGAAATTCTGAAGAAGATCCCGGGAGTTCAGCTAACCGCGGTTTGCGATGTGGTTCCAGGGAAGGCCGAAGTGTTCGGCAGGAAACTCGGTATTCCCGAAGCTTACACGACACTGCAGGATCTGCTCTCCAAAGGCCGGCCTGACGTGGTGCATATTACGACGCCTCCGACAGCTCACGCCTCTAATGCGATTGACTGCCTGAATGCGAACGTCAACGTGTTCGTGGAAAAGCCGTTCTGCCTCAACAGCGAAGAGTGCGCGGCTGTGGCGCGTGCGGCTTCCGCGTCCAGTGCAACCATTGGTGTCAACCACAACATGACATATCATCCGGCCGTGCTGGATGTGATCAGGGAGGCGCGCAGCCGCCGTCTGGGAGCACTGAACCATGCGTCGGTATCGTTTAGCGTGCCCATGCCGGTATTCACGGGCCCCTATTCCCACTTCATGTTTCGAGACACGCGGAACCTGATGTTTGAACTCGCTATTCACCCCTTGTCAGCCATTGAGCGGCTGATGGGTCCGGTGGTTGCGTGCAGTACGCAGCCTTCCGGGAAAATCATTCTGCCCTCGGGCGTGCAGTTCTTCCACACCTGGCAGCTCGCGATGGAATGTGAGCGGGGAACCGCGAGCCTCTTCCTGTCGCTGGGCGGCGACTTCCTGGACACATCCATTCTCGTTGTGGGTGAGGACGCGACTGCGTTCGCCGATCTGCGCCGCAACATCGTACGCATTTCGGACAAAAGCCACCTGATGCGGCCAAATGACGATCTGCGGGACAGCCTGCAGGGAGCTGCCACGCTGATCGGTAAAAGCCTTCGCAACTACAAGGACTACATTCTCTCGTCGCTGGGAAAGCGGGCGCCATTCCCGGCCAATTTCGCGTCGATGAGAAATAGTATTGAGGGGTATTACGCGGCGCTCAACGCAGGCGTGGCGCCCCGTGCGGGCATCGAACAAGGCATTTCCGCCGTTCGAGCCTGTGAAATGGCGCTCGCACCCGTGCTGCAGAATGCGCCGGCAGCAATGAAGACTGTCTGAGAGGATCAAGCGTAAATGGAAGAAGTTCTGGTTATTGGCGGAGCCGGGTTCCTCGGCAGTCATCTGGTCCGTATGCTCCGCGAAGACGGGCATCCCGTTCGGATTATGAGCAGAAGCGCGGGAATCGGCAAGGCTCCCGAGCCCGGGATTCGGTACTTTCGCGGCGAAACGGCCAACGATGCGGTGGTTAACGAAGCAGTGCAGGGCGTCAGTGTCGTTTTCGACCTGTCATTTGGCGATGTCTCCACGCGGATCGGCATGGAGAGGGATTTCATTGGCGGAGCGCGCAATATCGGCAACGCATGTCTGCGGCACGGCGTCCGCCGGCTGATTTATACCAGTACGACGGCAGCGCTGGAACTGGGCAAAGTCGGCGTGATCCGGGATGAAGATGGTACCGATCTACGCGCTGAGGAGCGCCCGGGGTTCTATCACATTGGCAAAATCGGCGGGGAAAAGCTCTTGTACGATTTGCACAGGACGAAGGGACTTGGTGTCGTGGTACTTCGTCCGGCCATCATCATGGGGCGCGGCGGCAAGCTGATCCACTCCGGCATTGGCACCTGGCGCGACAGCAACCGCGCACTGGTGGTTGGAAGGGGTGACCATCCGCTTCCGTTTGTTCTGGTGGAAGACGTGGCGCGCGCCTTCGTGCTTGCCAAAGACGCTCCAGGAATCGAAGGCAAGGGCTTCAATCTGGTGGGGGACGTCCGGCCTTCGTCGCGTGACATGGTACGCTACATCGGCGACAGGTCCATGCGGCAGTTTTCTTTGCACACGCAGAACATCTACTTTCTGCAGGCTCTCTCTCTGGTCAAGTACATGATTAAGAAGATTGTGGGCAAAGACGGTGATTACCCGAGCTGGCACGGACTGAAGTTCGAACGCGTTATTGCACAGGTGGACTGCAGTGGTGCCAAAAAGTACCTCGGCTGGAAGCCCTGCAGCGAACTGGAGACCTTCCTGCGGGAGGCCGTCGATTCACACCTCCGGCCCATCCCGCGCAGCGATTTACGGCTGGAAAAGCCTGCGCCAGGAGAACAGCTGGCGTGAATCCGGCGGCAGAAAAGGGGCAGAAGCTGCCGGGACGGCGGCCGCTTCTCCAGTCCGGGCCTCTTGCCCGAACAATGACAGCCATACTGATTCTTTGGATTGGTCTGGATATTGGACTGCGGATCGGACCTGTCGCCTGGCTGAACACTCTCCCGCAACTGCAACTGGCCCGGATCCCGGGCCGCTTTCATCCATTCATTCCCAGTCAGGCCTTGGTTCAGAATCCATGGGTGGGCGAGACGGCTTTGGCCGGGAACCTGACCCCGACCGAGTTCCGGGATCCCGTGCGTTTCAGCACCGACGAGCTCGGCTACCGCCTGACACCCGGAGTCACGCCGCAGACCAAGATTGAAGCTCTCACCTTTGGCGGCGATTCCCTGTCTTACGGCGGCAGTCTGTCGGACGACGAAACGCTGGCTTCCGTTCTCACCCGCGACCATGGCATTGTCACTTACAATGCGGGGCATTTCTTCCGAGACACCGAGTTGCTGGCAAGCCTCGACGACCTGCTCAAAAAACTCGGTAATCAGCGTCCGGAAATACTGGAATTGTTCTGGGAGAACAACCCGCCGGCAATTTCTCGCCTCGAATATCGGCGGTGGCAAATCGACGGGCCCGGCGAACGGTTGCTGGGCAGCAGCGAGTACCATCGAATCCGGCAGTCGGCGCAGTTTGCCAAACGTGCTGTGCAGTCCTGGTGGGCTCTGAGTCCGGCCGAAGTGATCTCCACAAGACTTATCAAGCGCATCAGCAACGATCGCATTCTCCCCAATCCGTATCTGCCCGGCGTGCAGGTACGGAAGCTGCCGGACGGACGGCGTTTTGTGTTTCTGCAGAAAGAGGTCGAGGTGGCGAAGAATCCTCCTGACGACCGTCAGCTGCAGGCAGACATCACTTACTATTCGCATCTGTCCTCGCGTCTGGCCGAGCGCGGCATGCGCATGCGCGTCCTGTTGATTCCCAACCGGTACAGTGTGTACGGCCAGGTTGTCGACGGCGAAGGCGCGGTGCCCTCGCCACGGTACCTCAACCGACTGGAGGCGGAACTCCGCCAAAAAGGCATTGCCACAGTCAATCTTTTGCGCGCCTGGCAGCCGGAGGCGAACCACGACGCCGCAACAGGAAATTTGTCGTACTATCGCGAAGACCATCACTGGACATCTGAAGGAGTGAGGCGGGCCGCCCGCCTCATTGCTGCGCAGATGCGCGACGTGTCTTCAAAGCCTGCGGCAGGAGGGCTGAATGCTGTTCAATAGCTCGGTCTTCCTCTTTGCCTTTCTTCCCGTCACATTTCTGGTGTTCTGGCTGCTGCAGTCCAGGAACTCGCGATACATTTGGTTGACGCTGACCGGATACGTCTTCTACGGCTACTGGAATCCGAAGTTTTGCGCGCTGATGCTGTTCTCGACGCTCGTCAGCTATTTCGCCGGCCTGGGCTTCCTCCGCTGGGATCACGATGAGCGCATCCGCAAGCTGCTCTTGTGGGTTCCGATCGTTGTCGATCTGGCATTGCTGGGTTTTTTCAAGTACGCCGATTTCGCCATATCGACCGCCAACTGGGGATTCGCGGCCGCCGGACTGGAGCACCGCTTTCCGATGCTCAACATTCTGCTGCCAATAGGAATCTCCTTCTACACCTTCCATACCATCACCTACATTGCCGATTCGTGGCGCCGCGACATTCGTCCCACTCGCAACTTCTTCGAGTTCGCCTGCTACGTATCGCTGTTCTCGCAGTTGGTGGCCGGTCCCATTGTTCGTTTCCGGGAACTGCAGGAGGATCTGGAGCAGATCGACAAGCACCACTGGAGCGATGGTCTCCAGATCGGCTGGTCGTTCTTCATAATCGGGCTCGCGCAGAAGATGCTGATCGCCGACCCGGTGGCCGCGGTCATAGATCCGGCGTTTCGCGATGTGCCGTCGCTCTCCACATGGGGAGCCTGGCTGTGCATGCTTGGCTACACCTATCAGATTTATTTCGACTTCGCCGGCTACAGCAACATGGCCGTTGGACTCGGTCACATGTTCGGGATGCGTATCCCGCAGAACTTCAACTCTCCCTACAAAGCGCTGAATCCTTCGGACTTCTGGCGGCGGTGGCATATCTCTCTGTCACGCTGCCTGCGCGATTACCTGTACATCCCGCTGGGCGGCAGCCGCGGCGGCGAGACCCGGACGTATGTGAACCTGGTCGTGACTATGCTGTTGGGCGGTCTCTGGCATGGAGCTTCCTGGACATTCGTGGTCTGGGGCGCATATCACGGACTCCTGTTGGCTGCCTACCGGTTCTGGGCGCCGGTCTGGGACGCACAGCCCGTTCTGCTGCAACGGGGCGTGACCTTCCTGCTGGCAGTCATTGGCTGGGTATTCTTCCGCGCGGCGACATGGTCCGACGCCACGGGGCTGCTCTCACGCATGTTCCTGCCGCACGGCGGGCGCGAGGTCACCGGAGCCTTACTTCTCACGGTTATGGTTCTCATTGCTTCTGTTATTGCTCATACGTTTCGCAACAGCTTCGAAATGCGCCATGAGTGGAGGCCAGTTCAAGTGGCAGCGTTTGGAATGGCGCTGATTTTATGCCTGATCTTCATGTATGGGGGGCAGGTGTCGCCGTTTCTTTATTTCCAGTTTTGATGCTGCAATGCAGCAGGTGTTTTGATTTTGAATAGCGACAACGTCAGGTACAATTGACAAGGCACGTAATGGAAAGTACAGCAGCAGGCACTAAGGCTCCGTCGTTGCACTTCACGACTCTCACCGACAAGATCAAAGCAAAGACCGCCAGAATCGGCGTAGTCGGACTTGGTTATGTCGGTCTTCCACTGGCCGTCGAATACGCCAAGATGGGCTATGAAGTTGTTGGCATCGACCTTCAGACCACCAAAGTAGACTCCCTGAATAAAGGTGTGTCCTACATTCAGGACGTACCCACATCCGAAGTGGAAGCTCTGGTTTCAGAAGGCAAACTGAAGGCGACTACAGACTTCAGTGTGGTTGCCGATCTGGATACGGTCAATATCTGCGTTCCTACGCCTCTGCGGAAGACCAAAGATCCGGATATGAGCTACATCGTGGCTTCCTGCGAGCAGATTGCAAAGTATCTGCATCCGGGAATGCTGGTGATTCTCGAGTCCACTACTTATCCCGGTACAACCGATGAGTTGGTCCGGCCAATGCTTGAGCGGGCCGATATGCGCGTTGGGCAGGAATTCTTTCTGTGCTTCTCGCCGGAACGCGTCGATCCGGGCAACCCCAAGTTTCAGACCAAGAACATCCCCAAAGTGGTCGGTGGCACCACGGAATTGTGTACGTCAGCGGGCAAGCTGTTCTACTCGCAGGCGCTCGATACGGTGATTCCGGTCAGCTCCACGCAGGTGGCCGAGATGGTGAAGCTGCTCGAAAACACCTTCCGCATGATCAACATCGGACTGGTGAACGAGCTTGCCGTGATGTGCGCCCGCATGAATATCAATGTGTGGGAAATCATCGACGCGGCGGCGACTAAACCTTTCGGCTTCATGCCTTTTTATCCCGGCCCCGGCCTCGGCGGCCACTGCATCCCGATCGATCCTTTCTATCTGTCCTGGAAGAGCAAGCAGGCGGGCATCGAGGCGCGCTTCATCGAACTGGCCGGGCATATCAACGGGCAAATGCCGCACTTTGTAGTGGAAAAGGTGCAGAACGCGCTGAACGATGTATGTAAACCACTTCGCGGTTCGCGTGTGCACATAGCCGGCGTGGCCTACAAGCGCGACATCGACGATGTCCGCGAGTCCCCGGCGCTGGACATCATCCATCTGCTGATGCAGCGCGGCGCCACTGTCACCTACTCTGACCCGTATGTCCCGTCAGTACGGTTTGAAGGGCTGGACATGCAGTCGGTCGACTATATGGACGGTGCCCGTGCAGCCGACTGTGTCGTCATTGTCACCGACCACAGGGCCATTGATTACGGCGCGCTGATCGAAGTCTCCCCGCTCATCGTGGATACCCGGAACGCGCTGAAGAACTTCAAGTCGGAGAAGATCGTCCGCCTCTGAGCATCGAACCGACCCCGGCTGGCTGCCGAGACCTGGCTGCCAGCCGGCTCACCTTACACAGGTGGGGTCGGCCGAGATACTCCCCTCAGCCATCCCTGAAACATCAGCACTGTCCAGAGACGTTCATTATTGTCGGCATCGCCGGACTGGTGCGCCTGCCAGGCCGACTGTATCGGCTCCGGATGCAGCCAGCCCTCGCGCCGCAGAGCATCCTGGTTTAACAGATCGCCGGACCACTCACGCAGCGGACCTCTCAGCCAGTCACGCAACGGGATACTGAATCCCGACTTGGGACGTTCCAGCAGATCTCGCGATACCAGTTTGTAAGCCAGCTGCTTCAGGATCCATTTGCCGGTGCCTTCCCGGCGCTTGAGGCTGAGCGGCATGCGCCAGGCAAGCTCGAACAGCCGGTAATCCAGCAGCGGGCAGCGGGCTTCCAGACTGACGGCCATACTGGTACGATCCACCTTCACCAGAATGTCGTCAGGCAGATATACCGCGGTATCCAGCAGCATCATTGTCTGAATCTCATCGCCGGCCACACGGGCATAGCGACCGTCAGAAAACGGGGTCGCCGGTTCGATGCCGCGCTTCACCACGTCTTCCGGGAAGTCCCAGCGCGACACCATGGCAAGGTACGCACTGCCGATATCTTCCTGCCCCAGTATCGCGGCACTGCGCTGTATTCGAGGTCCCAGTGAAGGAAGAGCCCGGATGACGCTGCCAGGTACACTGCTGACCGCTCCAGATACAGCCTGCCGCAAGGAAGAAGGCCAGGCTCTGTTGCGTTCGAAGTAGCGCGAGCAATGATCATAGGTGCTGTAGCCGGAGAACAGTTCATCTCCGCCATCGCCGGACAGTGCCACAGTCACGGAGCGCCGCGCCAGTTCCGCAACCAGAAAGGTGGGTATTTGAGAAGAATCGGCGAATGGTTCGTCGAACATCGCCGGCAGCCGCGGAATGACTCCCATCGCCTGCTCAGGTTTCACGTACAGTTCGGTATGTTTCGTGCCGAGCCAGGAAGCCACCGCACGAGCATGGGCTGCCTCATCGTGAGACTTTTCATGAAAGCCAATTGAGAAAGTGGATACGGGCGTGCTGCTGAGCCGCTGCATCATCCCAACCACAAGTGAGGAGTCGATACCGCCGGACAGGAAGGCGCCCAGTGGGACGTCGGCGATCATGCGAATGCCAACCGCATCGCTGATCAGAGCTTCCAGCTCCGCCATAGCCTCGGCCTCATCTTCCAGCGGCTTCGCCATGGCGGCCTGCGCAGCCTCCAGCGCCGACCAGTACGTCTCCGGATTCGCGTTGCTTCCCGTGTCCGATGGACGGATTGCGAGAATGCCTCCGGCGGGTAATTTGCGAACCCCTTCGTAAATAGCGTACGGCGCCGGGATATAGCCAAGGCGCAGATACAACGCCAGCACATTCCGGTCAATGCGGCCTTCAAAATCCGGGTGTGCGGAAAACGCCTTCAGCTCCGATGCGAACAGCAGCGTCTTCCCGGCCCAGCCGTAGTACAGCGGCTTCTTGCCCATGCGGTCGCGAGACAGCCACAGTAGCTGCTCCCGGCGGTCCCATACGGCAAAACTGAACATGCCGTTGAACCGGTTCACCGAACGCTTTAAACCCCACTGCTCGAAGGCCGCCAGCATGATTTCGGTGTCGGAGTGACCACGGAACCGGTGCCCCAGCTGGTCGAGCTCTCTGCGCAACTCCAGAAAATTGTAGATCTCGCCGTTGAAAACCATGACGAAGTTCCCGCCGGCACTGGCCATAGGCTGATGCCCTTCGGGCGAGAGATCAAGGATGGAAAGACGTCTGTGGCCAAGAGCGATGCCTGTTTCCGGATCGGTCCAGACACCCTCGTCATCGGGTCCCCGATGCGAAATTGTACCTGTCATAGCCCGGGTAACGGCTGTCTGCTCCAGCGCATTCCTGTGTCTGGACCGCTCGAGAAAACCCGCTATGCCACACATTTCATCAATTATCGCAGTACTGTCCGGAGCAGCAGCCGGGCCCGCACCAGCGGATTTTCGAACATGCGTGAAAATGCTCGCTGCTATCCTGAAGTACGCACGCAAATGGAATTATTGCCCGACCCGGGTACGCTTCTCCTGCCGTTCAGAAGTTCCGTACCAACCAGCCGCCCCCCGTTGAAAGCAGGCATCGTATTCGATGGCGGGGACTCGACGTTGCCCTTCTGGATCGCCCGGCTGATATCGTTTCTTGGACAAATTCCGGGCCTCGAGGTCCGCATGGCGGCCCTGACACCTGGCAACGGACACCGCCCGTCACCTCCTCTGCTGACCGATGAGTTGTACCAGCGCAGCCTCCGGCGATTCGATCCGTTCCGGCAGCTTCCCGCGGCACCCCCCAGGCTCCTGAAACCAGAGCAGCTTCGAAACGAAGGCTGCGATGTGGTCTTCTGGCTTTCCGACCGCCGTGACGGGATTGCTCCACTTACCGGACTCGCACGGCACGGCGTCGTCAGTCTCCGCCTGGGTCTGCAAAACGAACCCATTCCTTTCTGGCACGAGCTTACGCGCGATGCGGTCACTTCCTCGACTTTCCTGTTCCGCCATATCCATTCGCTGGAGTCCGGCAAGCTGATTCGTGTTGCGGAGACTTCGTCGGCGCTGGGTCTCTTCGTCACAGAGAACCTGGAGCAGCCGCTGACGGCAGCCATTCGAATGATGGCCGGAGTCTGCCTGGAACTGCGGGATACTCCTTCGAACTTCGAGGCCGGGCTCGTGGACACGCCGGAGCAGAGAATTACTGAGGCGCACCGCGAGTATCCCGGCAGTGTGTCGACTGCCATATTCGCGGCCCGCAGGCTTTTCCGCAGTGTGCGGCTGCGGATGAAAACACGCGGCAAAAACGGTTTGTGGTTCGTTGGCATCCGCCCCAACAAGGGCCAGTCGATCGCCAGTCCGGCACACGACCTCAGCGACTTTCGCGAAATGGCAATGCCGGCGGGTATAGTCCAGATGGCCGACCCTTTTGTGCACGACTTTGCCGGACGTTCGTATCTGCTTTACGAGGAGGTCGGCGAAGGCCGTGAGATGGGCCGCCTTGCCGCATCCGAACTGCTTTCGGACGGTTCGGCAGGTGAGACCCGTCTCATTCTCGAACAGCCGTATCATCTGTCCTACCCGTGTTTGCTGCCTGTCGGCAACGATCTGTTTATAATGCCCGAAAGCTCTGACAACCGGACCATCGACCTCTACCGGTTCCGCAATTTCCCGTGGGACCTGGAGCACGTTGCCACGCCAGTGCGGGGACCGGCGCTGGTCGATACCACGCCTGTCTTTATCGAAGACCGCTGGTATATCTTCACCACCACCACAGAGCCGTTCCTCGAGACGTTTCTGTTTATGGCCATGCGGCTGGAAGGACCATGGACACTGCACCCGGCCAGCCCGGTATCGTCATCGGTGAGAAACTCGCGCTCGGCCGGGAAGTTGTTTTGGCAGAACGGGAAATTGTACCGGCCGACGCAAGACTGTTCGGTTCGTTATGGATACGGCATGAGCATCAATGAGATAACCGCCATCAGCCCCACACGGTTCGAAGAAAAACAGGTCAGTCATGTCCGGCCTGACTGGAAAGCAGACTTGCTGGCCACGCATACCTGGAATGAAAGTCCGTCATTCCAGGTGCTCGACGCCCGCCAAAATCCCTCATGAAGTACAGCTTTCGAGAGACCTCGCCCGAAGACTCGCCCGCCGTAGCCGAGTTCCTTCAGGGAATCTTCAGCAGCCCTCCCGGCGCTCCACTGACCGAACCCGGACACCTGTACTGGAAGTCGTGGGCCGATGCCCCGGGGTGGCAGGGATCGCGCGGCTACATCTTTGAGAACGCCGGCCGGATTGTTGCCCACGGCACCGTCATGCCTCTGCCCTGCGCCGACAGCACAGAACGGCTCCTGCGCATCGTCCACGTCATTGACTGGGCCGGAGAGCCCAAAGCAGTGGGCAGCGGAGTCAATCTGATGAAGCGCATCTTTCAGATGTGCGACGGCATTCTGGCTGTCGGGGGCAGCCAGATGACACAGAAAATCCTGCCCATGGTTGGTTTTCGTACCTGCGCACAGATGACCCGGTTTGCGCTTCCACTGCGCCCGTTGCAGCGCATTGCCGGACAGAAGATGAGCGCCCGTACCATCGCTCAATTCGGTCGCAGCGTGCTCTGGAGCATGCAGGCGCCATCCATGCGCGTACCAGGCTGGAGCGCGGAACGCATCTCGCCGGCGGGTCTGGCCGCTTTCCCTTCCGCCTGGCCGCGTCCCACTGCGGGCGTAACCCAGTTCGAGCGGAGTCAGGCGAGTTTCGAATACCTCCTCGGCTGCCCGATTACTCCATTTGAGCTTTTTGCTGTTTCCAACAGCAGCGGCGTTTGCGGCTACTTCCTGCTGGCCTACACACCCGGCCAGGTGCGTATCGCCGATCTCCACATCGATTCCATGCAGCCGGACGACTGGACCAGTCTGGTGAAACTCGCTGTCACTCAGGCGCGCAGGAGACAGGACGCAGCGGAAGTGATGAGTATCGCCAGCGACGATCTGACACGCCAGGCGCTGGAACGCTGCGGCTTTCACAGCCGCGAAGACGTGACTGTACGAATTCTGTGCAGGCACACGGATTTCCCGCTGGGCGCCATGCGGCTGCGGATGATTGACAATGATGCGGCCTACCTGCACCGCGGATTACGGGAGTTTATCGCCTGACTTCAGCTTCCCTGCCCTGTGTGGGTGCGGACGAGCTCAAGCACAGTCTGGTAGGACGTCAGCGACTCAAACCACTCTTCGTCCAGCTCAATCTGAAATTCTTCAGCCAGCGCGGACAGCAGCGTCACATGAGCTACGGAATCCCATTCCGGCAGCGTTTCCAGCGTGGCCTGAGACAGCCGGGCCGAACCGACGCCGGGGAATACGTTCTGAAAACAGCGCAAAACTCTTGGTTCTATATCAGTCATTCTGTTTGATTTGGACCTGATGTGGAAGTTGTTCGGTATGAGCCCGGAACTGCTCTTCAGTCAGCAGCAGGCCGGACTGCGCTACAGCAGGATCGGCGCCCAGGGCTTCCAGGCATTTCTGAAGCGGCTGGTTGCGCTCGGTCGGACAGTACTCGAGGCGTATATTCCGGTAGCGGCGGAACAGGCAGTCGAGCATGTGGTGCTCGATGTTGCGTGAGAACGCCCGGCAGCTCAGCACCCAGCTTGAGACAGCGATGCCATCGGGCGTCTCGCGCCCTGCCAGTACTCCGATTGTGCCGAGCGGACCGAACTTGTCTTCGTAGGAAACGCCCATGACGACGCTGTCGGAATCGGCGAGATGCTTCATCCACTCGCCCTCGCTGACTCGAACACCGTTCAGATTGAACTGGTTCGTTTTGTTAATCAGCTCGAGAAGGCGTTTATTCGAGACTTCCTTGCTGAGATCGAGCGTTACCCTGCCCTGTAAACCGCGAACAAACTCGGCCGTGGGCGCTTCGTCGGTAATGGCAGAACTGGCGCGGATGCTGGCCTGACGCAACGAATCTTCCCGCGTCACCACGGACTTTCCGAACAGGTCGCGCAGTTGCCCCATCAGCCGCAGCATCTCCGACGGCTGCTGCCGCCGGAAACGCAGGCAGGTAATGCCGGGAAACGCCTGCTGCACCTCATCCAGCTCCATCGGGCTGTCATCGACGAAAACAACGCTGTCCGCGGCAATGTTCCACGTCTTCAGGATGGCTGCAACCGACTGCGATTTCGGCCCCCAACTCGCGTGAACAGGGAAAAAACAGTCGGACGGAAGCAGCAGGTCGGCGCGCTGAATGGCTTGTTCGACCACCGCGATTTCGTTTTTCGACGCCACTGCCAGTAACACGCCCATTTCATGCAGATGCCGCAACATCTGCTGGTAAACCGCGTGAATATGGCTGTTGTCGGCAAGGCACCAGTGGACTCCCGAGGCTCCGACTTCGCCCACCAGACCCGCCCACAGAGTATCGTCAAGATCGGTGATGAGTCCCTTTTTGGGAGCGGGCGGAAACAACAGCCGCACCGCGAGCTCAGCGACATCCGACGTATGCGCCAAAGTGTACGGAAAGCCTGCCTTCAGTTCCATCGTGGCATCCAGCCGGGACTGCGCGGGGCTGGATTCGGCAAGCGCGCGGGTGTCGCCAGGGGACACGTTCGAGATGCCCACCACATCAGCCAGAAACGAAGTCAGATGCCGGTTCAGCTCCAGCTCCGTCCGGCTCGACTGCCAGCCCGGAGTATGGCCCAGAAAAGGCAACGGCAGTGTGGGAGGAATCAGGGCGACCGGCTTCACGTGTGCCAACGATTCCAGCGCACGCAGCAAACGGCCAAAACGTCCGGAAGCCACCTCCAGAATGTCCTCGTGTAACGAAAGTCTCCAGCCGCCGGTACCGCGAAGTCCCAGCCGCGGATCGATATCGCTCCATTCCACCACCACAACGGCCGCTTCGGCGGCAGACTGGGCCGCAACACGCATATTGCCTTCCAGATCGCCGTACAATCCCGTTTCAATTCCGGCAGTGCACTCCGGAAAACGTTGGGTAACGTGAGCTTTCAGGAAGGGGATAAGATGAAGAGGCTGAAAGCCGCATGCCAAATACAGGACGCGATACTGGCTGGAACTCTGCGACCGTTGAGATGCCGCAAGGGCCTGACCTAATGTCAATCTCACCAGAGCTGATTATAGCCCGAGTACCGTCGACGGCCCGGTGACAGCACATCTGAACCGCATCATGAATGCCGGTGCGAAAAACCTTTTTCGTTGGCGCAATCTATCGAGGTGAACAGAATGCTGGAACGCATCATTAGCCTTTTGGCAAAAATTCCGGGAGGCAGGGCCGCGTGGCGTCAGCTTCCCGTTGGCTCTGTGGGTCTGAGAGTTCGCCACGGTATCTGGACTCGGCCGCATTACGCATATGGAGTGCATGCCGCCGCCAGGCTGGCCAGGGATTTGGGCCTGCCTGGCGTCACAGTGGCGGAACTCGGCGTGGCGGGCGGCAGCGGACTCGTAAACATGGAACGTACTGCTGCCGAAATCTCCGCAAAAATGGGTATTCCTATCGATGTGGTCGGTTTCGACGGAGGTCAGGGAATGCCCTCGCCCATCGACTACCGGGATTTGCCCTATGTATGGAAACAGGGATTCTACAAGATGGATGTGGACAAACTGCGGGCCCGGCTGAAAGGTGCGCAGCTCATATTGGGCGATGTTGCCACAACGGCCCGTCAGTGGGAGCAACAGGCCCGTTATCCGCTCGGTTTCGTGGCTTTCGACCTGGACTATTACAGCTCCACCCGCGACGCGTTTGCGCTGTTCAACGGCGAAGCGCAACACCATCTGCCGCGAGTCTATTGTTACTTCGATGACATCATCTGGCCCGAGCATGCCTGCCACAATGAGTTCACCGGGGAACTACTGGCAATTCGGGAGTTCAATGAGCAACACGAGAGCAGGAAGATCGCTCCGCTGCATCTGCTCCGGCACCAACTGGCACATCCTTTTGCGTGGGCTGACCAGATTTATGTGATGCACAACTTCGTGCACCCGCTGTATTCCCGGAACCTCACCCCGGACGGCCTTCGGCACACGCAACATCCGCTGGCTGGTTAGCCGGGTTTCGGTAACACTCGGGCAACTCAACCTCGCCGGTTGCTTGTCACCTCAGGTTAGAATAGAGCAGATGTCGTCGTCATCCCATGCGCTGGAAATTGCTCGTGGAGAGCGCTTTGAGTTCGGCAAGAACTGGAGTCGTTTTCTCGATTTACTGAACGAAGAAAGAATTCTTCAGGCTGAGACCTCACTGCGCAAGATGCTTGCCGTAGATGACCTGAAAGGCAAGACATTTCTTGATATTGGCTCCGGAAGCGGTCTGTTCAGTCTGGCAGCACGCCGTCTCGGTGCCATTGTTTACTCATTTGACTTTGATCCGCATTCGGTAGCCTGCACAACCGAACTCCGGCGGCGATACTTCCCCAATGACACCAGCTGGACTGTCGAGGAGGGTTCGGCGCTGGATTCGGCTTATGTGACATCGCTCGGCAGTTTCGATGTCGTATATTCCTGGGGCGTACTGCACCACACCGGTGATATGTGGAAGGGTTTGGACAACGCCTGGAGAGTAGTTGCTCCCGGCGGTAAGTTGTTCATTGCACTCTACAATGACACCGGCACGCAGGCGCAGCGCTGGGTCTGGATTAAAAAGACTTATAACCGCCTGCCTGGATTCCTGCGCATTCCATTCGCGCTCATCGTGAGCATCCCGGAAGAATTTAAGGGACTTGTACGCGGAATCATCACTGGTAAGCCTCTGGAGCGATTCCAACTCTGGGCGGGAGGCGGTCTGCAGCGCGGTATGAACCACTGGCACAACTTGCTTGACTGGGTCGGCGGCTACCCGTACGAGTACTGCACGCCCGACGAGATTTTCGATTTTTTCCGCAGCAAGGGGTTCACCCTCATCCGCCTGAACTGTGGCAGAGTCGGCCTCGGCTGCAGCCAGTTCGTCTTCCAGCGCGATCGGTAAAACAATCCCGGACAGGTGCTCGGCCAGACCGTCCGGACGTTATCCGACCATCCACTTGACCTCGACGATCAGACAGCGCTCCCGGTGACACCGCTCCAAACCGAGCACCAAAAATCGATGACCTGAGTATAATTAACGGTGGTGATCCGTTATCATCCTTATCATGATCAGGGGTGCACATCTTTATCGAAGGATCTACGGAGCGCTCAACTACCGGCTGCGCAGCTTTGCCGGCCATCGTTTTGCTGCCTCCTGCCGCCCTGTATCAATCAGTCTGCTTATAACTGAAAACTGCAATGCGCATTGTGTGCATTGCGATATGTGGAAGACCAGGGCCCGCGAGGATTCTCCCACAGAGGAACAGTGGAAGTCGCTTCTCACGCGTCTGCGTAACTGGCTGGGCCCGGTTCACGTTCTGATTACCGGCGGCGAGGCGCTGATGCGGGCTTATACCGTCGACCTGGTGGCGCACGCCTCATCACTCGGACTGTGGGTCGAACTGCTCACCCACGGCTGCTGGGAGGACCAGACCAAAATTGAGCGTGTTGCTCTGGCCCGGCCCGGACGAGTGACCATATCTCTTGACGGAATTGGTGAGGTACACGACACTGTCCGTGGAAGAGGGCGCTTCTTCGAGCGCACCTCAAGAAGCATCGAAACGCTGCAGCGCATGCGCAGGGAACACGGGCTGAACTACCAGATTCGGCTCAAGAATGTAATCATGCACCACAACCTGAGCGACACCGTCAAAGTCGCCAGGTTTGCCACGCAGCCGGGCATGCACGTCTTTTACCAGCCAATTGAGCAGAACTACAACACTGCCGAAGATGAGCGCTGGTTCGAACGCAGCCAGAACTGGCCAGCCGATCCCGAAGAGGCAATTCGCGTGGTCCGGGAGTTGATGGAGCTGAAGCGACAGGGCGCTCACATCGAGAATACGTTTAAACAGCTGGAAGTAATGATTCCGTACTTCCGCAATCCGGATTCGCTCCGCGTCGCGACGCAGAACCACAGCGCCCATGAAGCAAAAGCTCTGTGCAGTGCTTTGACCACTTTGCAGGTGCAGTCCAACGGCGATGTCCGGGCATGTCTCTCCCAACCTCCTGTTGGAAACATCAAACACACTCCCATTGATGAAATCTGGCGAGTTAGGCAACCGAGCTCAACGAATTGCTGCCTCCTTAGACGTTTCAGTCAGGAGGAGAAGAAGACCCATGGTCTTGTGGTGATCAACCCATGACTGGCCCGGTTCGAGTGCTTCTTGTGGCTCCGGCGCTGCTCATTGTCGGAGGCCAGTCAGTTCAGGCGGACAGACTCATTCAATTCATGGAGTTCCAGCGCGAGATCCAGATATCGCTGTTGCCACTGTGCAATGAGTTGAAAAGTGGAATCGGCAGTATTCGCTTTCTTCGAACTTTCATCCGTTCCCTCCAATACTGGACCAAACTCCTCCTGATGGTTCCGTCGTGTGACATTCTTCACGTATTCAGCGCGGCGCATTCGGCTTTCATGATCTGGACCCTGCCGGCTCTGGCGGCCGCCAGATTATTCAAAAAAAAAATTGTGCTGCATCACCACGACGGCCGGGCTGAGAGTCACCTGAACAAGTCTTCCCTCGCAGTCTGGGCCCTGAAGGCGATGGACGCGGTCGTGGTTCCCTCACCATTTCTGCAGCAGATCTTTCTGAAGTTCGAGATTCACGCGGAAGCCATCGGCAACATCGCCGACCAGACCAAGGCCGTGTACCGCCGCCGCCGCAGCCTGCGGCCAGTGCTGATTCATAACCGGATGATGGAGCGGCACTACAACATCGAATGCACGCTGCGGGCCTTCGGTATCGTCCAGCAGCAATACCCGAATGCAGTTCTGCTTCTCGCCGGCGACGGCCCGCAACGCCAGGAACTGGAACGGCTCGCCATACAGCTCCGGCTTCAGTCGGTCTATTTTGTCGGTGTCGTACCGTATTGCGAGATGCCAGCTTTTCTCGACCGCGGCGACATCTACATCACCACTACCGATGTAGACAACATGCCACTAAGCGTTCTTGAAAGCTATGTATCGGGGTTGCCCGTTGTGGCTACCAGGGTGGGTGGCATCCCGTGGATCGCCGAGAACGAAATAACCGCTCTGCTGGTTGAACCAAACAGCCCGCAAGCGGCCGCCGATGCTGTCATCCGGCTCTTGAACGATCCCGCGCTTGCTGAATCCCTTGCAGCAAACGCCCTCAAATCCGCACACGTGTACTCTGGTTCCCACGTCGCACAGCAGTGGACGACGTTCTACCTCACACTGGTGGGCAAACTGGCGGTTTCACCCGACAAATCCGGCGGACGGCAAGGTACCATGCAGGCCGGAGCGAGGTAAGATTCTTGAACCAAACCGTTCTTTCCCTGTTCTGTGTGAACCCGAGACGAATTGGCGGAGTTGAGGTGTATGCGCGAGAGATGTCCGCACAACTGAGCGCTGCCGGCTGGAACAGTGCTCTTTGTTTTACCGCCGAGCCATCGCCGACTGTTGCCGAATATCTCCGCCTGCCCAACGTATCTCTGCATGTTCTCGGCAATCTGGAGTTCAACAACACGCAGGTAATTGCCCCGTTCGTGCGTCTGATCCGAAAAGTACGGCCATCGGTTCTTCACCTGCAGTTCACACCCGATTTGAGCCTGTTCCCGTTGCTGGCAAAAACATGCGGGGTACGACGGGCGTTGTTTACCAGCCAGACATCCCGGGCAACTCCTCACGCGGTGCCCTTCTCAGGAATCCGGAGACACGTAGCGCGTATGTTGATGCGTCCCGTCGACAACGTCATAGCGATTTCTGACTTTGTGCGCCAGTGGTACTCGGAGTGGGGCGTGATTGACGCGTCGCGGGTCCGTCGCGTCTACAACGCCATCGACATCTCTCGCTGTAGTCCTGCTGGTGCTGCCACTGCATTCAGGAACCGGTTTCAGATCCCTCACGGCCGTCCTGTGATTTCCCAGGTAGCGACTATTTCGCGCGAGAAAGGTGTACATGACCTCCTCGGCGCCGCCCGGCTCGTGCTCGAAAAAACGAACGCGCAGTTCGTCTTCGCCGGCGACGGCCCGGCACTGCCTGAGTGCAGACGGCTCGCGGCGGAACTCGGCATTGACCAGAACGTGACCTGGGCGGGGCTGATTGAAGATCCTGTTGCCGAAGGTGTGTACGCAGCAACGGCGGTGAGCTGTCTGTGCTCGCGCTGGCAGGAAGCGTTCGGCTGGGTTCTGGCTGAAGCAATGAACGAAGCCGTGCCCATTGTCGGCACCAGGACCGGAGCAATCCCGGAGATCGTGGAACACGACATCACTGGTCTGCTGGCCCCTCCAGGCGATGTACCCGCCCTTGCTTCGAACATTTTGGATTTGTTGAGCAACGCGGAGAAACGGCACGGCCTGGGACTGGCTGGCCAGCGGAAAGCGCGACAGCAATACGACATACGTCGTACCGTTGCGGAGATAATTGGACTGTACGGCATCCCTGTGCGAGCATCGGCAGCGGCTCGCGCCTGATTTTCCCGGCCGCTTCTCTGTTGTCCGGTTACGCCAGTCGCTGAACAACAGCGCGCGTGATTCGCTCGCTTGCCCGGCCGTCTCCATAAGGATTATCAATGCGGGATCGGCGGCTGTATTCAGCCGGATTCTCCAGTAAGTTCGTCACTGAATTGAGAATACAGTCGACGTCCGTACCCACAAGCGAAGCTGTACCGGCAAGCACCGCCTCTGGGCGCTCGGTCTTGTCACGCAGAATCAGCACGGGCTTGCCGAGCGACGGAGCCTCCTCCTGAATACCCCCCGAATCCGTCAGAATTAGCCACGAGCGTCGCATCAGATCGACAAAACTGACGTAATCCAGTGGATCGGTAAGGAGGATATTCGGATGTCCTCCGAGCCGTTTGCGGACAACCACTGAGACGTTCGGATTCGGGTGTACCGGATATACAATCTGCACGTCCGGACGCTCAGCCAGTGATGTCAGCGCGGTGCAAATTCGTTCGAAGGCCTCGCCGAAGCTCTCTCGACGATGCGCCGTAACCAGAATGCATTTGCGGGCCGGATCCAGGTGATGCCAGGTTTGTTGGGGGACAAGAGACCCTGTACCAAGTGCACCAGCTACCTGTAAAACAGCGTCCAGACCGGTGTTGCCCGTTACATGGATGCTGTCCTGAGGAACAGCTTCGCGAACAAGATTATCAGCAGCCTGCTGTGTTGCCGCGAAATGCAGGCTGCTGAGACGTGTTACCAGCACGCGGTTCATCTCTTCCGGGAACGGTTGAGCCATATCACCTGTGCGGAGACCAGCTTCAATATGTGCGGTGGGAA
>Ga0163144_10006276_pt1 | contig 26277 bp, 19 predicted proteins | sample OliLak19BULKMAT1_FD_123175 | JGI IMG/M metagenome (GOLD analysis project Ga0163144, IMG submission 123175) | Freshwater microbial mat bacterial communities from Lake Vanda, McMurdo Dry Valleys, Antarctica - Oligotrophic Lake LV.19.BULKMAT1 | ecosystem: Environmental > Aquatic > Freshwater >...
ACGTCTGGCTTTGTCCTTCGGGATCACTTCGACGGCTTGCGGACGCGGGAGACTTCCACCTCGGTGGAGTCTTCACTGGTCTCCAGAAGCAGGGCATCCTCGGGGAAGTCCGTAATCACCCAATCGTGCAGCGAAATCTGGCGGGAGGATACGATCCGGACACCACTGGAACATTGGGCGAGCACGTTCGAGCCAAGCGCGAGGCCGGAACATTCCTGAAGGACGACGACGCCGTCGGGGGCCTCAAGCTTGCGGAAGATGTTGTTGGAAATCACGCTATCGGCGCAACGCTCGAAGACGAGCCGACCGGGCCGCGCAAACTCACGCGGATGGAAGGTATTCCCCTGAACGACAAAGCGGGCACTGTCGCGGAAGTAGAGGAAATCCGGATTGGGAGCCATCAGCGTATTTCCGGTGATGGTGAGGTCGGCCGTGTGAACGAAGTCGAAACAAAGGGCGGCATCACCGATGACGTTTCCGCTGATGGTGACGGAGTCGATCGGCGAGGTCGCATTGCCGAGGAAGCGCACGTTGGCTCCGCCGGGCGCGAGTTGAGCGAAGTCCTTGCCGCTGTAATTCGAGCTGTGTTGGATGGTGCAACCGGTGATGGCGACTTCGGCAATGGAGCGGGTCTTGTCATCGGTGAACCCGGAGACGTCCAGAAGGATGTTGGCAGCGGTGGTGGGCTGATCGTTTTCCGGCATGTTGGCTTCGATGTCGCAGCCAGTGATCTGAATGTTGCGAACGTTGCCCCCGATCACCACGATCCCGCCAGCCTGATTGTAGGAGATGTGGGAATTCGCGACGTTGATCTGGTGGAGATTCACGTCGTCAAGGAATACGCCGATGCCACGGTTTTCGTAGAAGTGGCAGTTGGAGATGATGACGTTGCGATTGCGCTCCACAAGATGCACCGCGTGGCGACACCAACGGATCACCACTTTGTCGAGGGTAGGCTGGACACAGCGGATCAACTCGATGCCATCCGCCTCGGGATGATTTCCGATGATTTCGATTCCCTCGATGAGAGGCATTCGCTCATTCCAGGTGCCTGGTTCGAACGTTTGTGGAGCAGCCGATCCTTCGTGGGAACCGACGATGCGGATCGCCGGTCCGGGACCGTCCATGATCAATGTGGCCGGACCGGACTCCGGTCGAATCAACACACTGTGGGATTGGGCAAGGGTGATCTCCAGGGGGCTCGTAATGCGATGCGTGCCGGGAGGGAGGAGGAGGGTTCCGCTCTTGGCGAGAAGCATTTGAAAAGCCTCCGTCTCGTCGGGCAATGACGCTAGCTCAGGGAACTGACTGCTGGCAAGAGGAACATCACGTGCTGAGGAAACACGGGAAAAGAGGGCGGCAACGAGAACCAGGAGAAGGAGGCGGCGGGAGTGCATTGATGGAGGCTTTATCAGCAGTTTAGGCGGGTCCACTCCATAATTGCCAGCGAATTTGCGTTTATACAACGATTCAGAATTCCAGCCTGGGGTGGTGATGCTGACGCCCAAGCACCCGCGCTAGTTGGCTCGTTCTTCAGGAACCCTCACTCCGCCGTCAGCGCCGCCCGTTCATCACCAGCACCGGATTTCTCGATGAAGTAATCCCAATTGCCGTGAAAGCGCTTGGCATTTCCGTTGGCGACGTGGATGACGTCTGCGGCGAGTTGTTTGATGAAGTGGACGTCGTGGGAAATGAAGACGAGGGTCCCCGCGTAGCTCCCCAGCGCGAGGATGAGCGACTCGACGGTCAAAATGTCGAGGTGGGTGGTGGGCTCGTCCATCAGCAGGATGTTCGGCGGATCGACGAGGAACTTCACGAGATTGAGACGACTTTTTTCCCCGCCGCTCAGCACTTTGGTCATTTTATAGACCTCCTCCTTGCGGAACATGAAAGACCCGAGGATGCCCCGAGCTTCGTCTTCGCGCAGGGTGGGCGCGGCCTCGAGGACTTCGGTAAGGACGGTGTTGTTGGGATTGAGCGTCGCGGAGCGATGCTGGGAGAAATACCCGATCTTGGCGTTGTGGCCGAGTTTGGTATCGCCTTTTTGGGCTTTCAGTTCGCCGGCGAGGAGCTTGAGGAGGGTGGACTTGCCGGAGCCGTTGGGTCCGACCAGAACGGTGCGTTCGCCGCGCTCGATCGTGAGGTCGAGGCCCTCATAGACTTTATGGGTGCCGTAGGCAAAATGAATGGCGTCCAAGGTGACGGCCTTTTGTCCGCCACGGGGAGGCTCGGGAATTTGGAAGCGGAAGGGCTTTTTGGGGGCCTGGGGCTTTTCGATTTTGTCCATGCGCTCAATCTCCTTGAGCTTGCTTTGGGCTTGGGACGCTTTCGAGGAAACGGAGCGGAATTTGTTGGCGAATTCCTGGAGTTCTTTGATGACCTTTTGCTGATTCTTGTAAGCGTTGTTGTGGCGCTCGTAGGCTTCGTAGCGTTGCTGCACGAAGTCGCTGTAGTTGCCGGTGTAGTGCAGCAACTTGCGCTCGTCGATGTCGTGAACGGTATCGACGATCGCGTCCATGAATTCCCGATCGTGGGAAATCATGAGAATGGCCCCGGAGTAATTTTTCAGATAGTTTTGGAACCACAGCAGCGACATGAGGTCGAGGTGGTTGGTCGGTTCGTCGAGCATCAGCAGGTCGGGCTCGATGACGAGGAGCCGGGCGAGGTGGGCTCGCATGATCCATCCTCCGCTCATCTCTTTGGCCGGACGGTCAAAATTCGCAGGGTCGTAACCGAGGCCACGCAGCATCTCCTTGGCTCTAGCCTCGACCTTGGGATCGTTGAGGGCGTCGAATTTAGCCTGGGCCTCGTAGTAGGCGGGCACATCGACGGTCCCGGCGTCCTCGAGTTTCTTGAGAGTGGTCTCGAGGTCCTGAATGGTTCCGGCGCGACCGGTGGCGATTTCGACCACACTGAAGTCGCCGACGTCCTCGCTCTCTTGGGGAAGAAATCCGACCATGGTGTATTCGTCCCGGTCCACGGTGCCGAGATCGGCTTCTTCCTCCCCTAGAATGATGCGGAAAATGGTCGATTTGCCCGCGCCATTCGGTCCGACCAGGGCGGCACGCTCGCCGTAGTTGATTTGCAGGTCGGCCTCTTCAAAGAGGGTTCGGCCACCGTAGGATTTTTTGAGATTTCGGATCGAGAGCATGGGGAAGCGCGTATCTTCGTCGCCAGAGGAGCGTTTGTCTAGGGGCGGAGCGGATCAGCTTTTCAGTGGTTCAGCGTGTGAGGAGCTTCCGAGCTTACCGATCTCCGGTCGCACAAATGCGTATTTGGAAGATGGGGTGAGTGGCGTATCTTAAAGGGCGCTCGTGCGCCCAACCTACCTATGAGCATCCTCTTCAATCGTCGTCATTTCCTCCGTGGTCTGGGCGCGGGCGTCGCGCTGCCAACCTTCGAGACCTTTCTCGGCGCGACTGTGAGCCGGGCGGCGGAGGGTGGTCGTCCGCTTGGCACGACCGCTACCGGCATGCCTTTGCGGTCGGCCTTCCTCTACACGCCCAATGGGGTCAATATGGAGAAGTGGGTCCCGACAGGTGTGGGCGCGGATTATACGTTCAACGCCACTCAGGAGCCTTACGCCAAGTTCAAGGACGATTTTCACATCATCAGCCAACTGGCCCACGCGAACGGAACTTCCGGCGGGGACGGTGGAGGTGACCACGCCCGGGCGAATGCCTCATTCCTGACGGGAGTGAGGCCCCGTAAGACGGCGGGAGCCGACATCAAGCTCGGTAAATCAATCGATCAGGTGATCGCTGAACAAATTGGCGACGCGACGCGTTTTTCATCCCTCGAACTTTCCTGTGACGAGGTTCGTAAGAGCGGGGTCTGTGACTCAGGATACTCCTGTGCCTACCAATTCAACCTTTCGTGGCGCTCTGACATCACCCCGATGACCCCCGAGGCCAATCCTCGTCACGTCTTCGAACGGCTGTTCGGATCCGGTTCGAAGGAGGAACGTCAAGAGGGTTTCGCCCTGCGAAATGAGCAGCAACGTTCGATCCTCGACTTCGTCATGGAGGATGCCAAGACTCTCAACCGGCAACTCGGTCGCAACGACCAAATCAAGCTGGACGAATACATGACGGGCGTCCGCGAGATCGAGCGTCGCATCGAGAAGTCTGAAAAATTCGGACTGCCGGAAGATCCGGGGATGCCGATTCCTGATGGCATCCCGAAATCCTACGAAGAGCACATCCGCCTGATGCTGGACCTGATGGTGCTTGCCTTCGAGACCGACTCGACCCGGACCATCAGCTTTCTTTTGGCGCATGACGGGAGCAACCGCTCTTTCAAAGAGATCGGCGTCTCGGATGGTCACCACACGATTTCCCATCACCAGAAAAAGCCAGAGAATCTCGATAAGCTCGCGAAGATTGACCGTTTTTACGCGGAGCAGCTTGCCTACTTCCTCGAGCAAATGAAAGCGAAGAAGGACGCGGATGGACACAGCATCCTCCACAACTCGATGGTGGTTTGGGGCAGTGGTCTCTCTGATCCGGATCGTCACCAGCACACCAAGCTGCCCATCATCGTGGCGGGGAAAGGCGGAGGAACTCTGCCGACAGGGATTCACACCGACCTCGGTTCTGATGTGCCAATGTGCAACCTGTTCCTCACGATGTCGGATCGTCTGGGAATGAAGGAAGAGCGGTTCGGCGACTCGACCGGGCGCATCGGTGCCTTGGGTTGAGCTGTTGAGGCTTTTTGGATGGGTTGACGGACAAAAAGAGCGGCCTCACCGAGGCCGGCTGCCGCTCGTTCGCGGGAATTTCTCACCCGCCCTGCCGCAGGAGCACGACGAATTGGAGCGGGGCGAGCTCGATCTGGCGGGCCGCGACAACTGATTGCCCGGTGATGATGTCCACCAGCACCTTGCCTAGTCCGAGTTGACGCAGCCGGGGAGCGGGCACGATTTGTATTTGGTCGCTCATATTTGCGAGGCAGAAAATACTCTGGTCAGTCGTCGTCCGGAAGTAGGCAAATACGTGATCATTGCCTGGATAGACGATTTCCGTCTCCCCGCGAGCGATGGCGTTATTGGCGAAGCGGAGTTGAGAGTATTTGCGCAGACCGCTGTGGATGCGATGAGCGACGGTATCCGGGTTGCTCCGGGTAGCGGCTAGCTCCCAGTCAAAGCGCGGCCGATGGAGCCAGCGTTCATCTCCCTCTTTGGCGGGGTCTTCGCGAAAGATCGGGTCATTGGCCATTCCGATTTCATCTCCCAGATAGATCAGCGGGATGCCTCCGATGGTGAAAATAACCCCATGGATGAGCAGGATGCGGCTCAAGGCCAGTTCGATCTCGGTGGCGTCGTTCAGTGCCATCGCCCGATGCAATCCGCACAACGATGCGGTCGTTCCGCACACCCGGGCGTCTCCGGTGGTGGGGTCCTCCTGAAATAGACTGCCCTCTGCGAAACTGGATTCATGATCGCCGACGTAGAAGCGAGTCAAAAATTGGCGATGCCCTTGTGGATCGATTCCGATACGCCGACAATCCTCGTCGTCGAAACCCCAGCCGATGTCATCGTGAGAGCGCACGTAGTTGACCCAGGCGCATCCTTCGGGGGCCGAAAAACGATGCGCGAGCGAGTGGCGCAGCAGCCGAGCCGAGCGGGTCGCGAGTCCTTCCCAGAGGAGGGCCATGAGAAGCGGGTTGTAAGAAATGGGGGCCTCGTCGGTCCCCATGTATTTGCGGATCTCGTCAGGCGCGACGATGGCCTCGGACTTGAAGGCGATGCCCGGGGCGACGATGCGAGTGATCGCATTGAGGGCCTTGATGACGATGTGAGCTTCGGGCAGGTTCTCGCAGTTGGTTCCTTTTTGTTTCCAAAGAAACGGGACCGCATCCATCCGCAGGATTTCCACGCCGACATTGGCGAGGAAAAGCATCTCGGCCGCCATCGCGTTAAAGACCTCGGGATTGCGATAGTTCAAATCCCATTGGTAGGAGTGGAAGGTCGTCCAGACCCATTTCTTGAGGCGGTTCAGGTAGGTGAAGCTGCCGGGACGCTCATCAGGGAAGATGGAGCGAAGGTTCTGCTCGTAGGCATCGATCTCGTCGCGAGAGTCGAAGAAGAAGTAATAACCTTCGCAAAGTTCGTTTCCGTCGCGGGCGGCCACTGCCCAGGGATGCTCGTCTGAGGTGTGGTTCAGGATGAAGTCAAGCACGAGGCTGATGCCTTGGTTGCGTAGCTCCGTCGCCAGAGTGCGGAGATCCTTGAGAGTGCCCAGAGCAGGATCTACCTCTCGATAGCTACTGACAGCGTAGCCACCGTCGTCATCGCCAGCAGGGCTGCGATAGAGCGGCATGAGATGGAGATAGCTGATTCCCAGTTCCTTGAGGTAGGGGATTTTTTCTGACAATCCGCCGAGGTCTTCGGAAAACAGATCGACGTAGGCCATCGCTCCGATGAGGTGGCCCGACTGATACCAAGTGGGATCAGCCTCGCGCATGACGTCGATGCTTTTCCACTCGGGAGAGCGGTCCAACCACGCCGCAGCCATCATCTCAATGAGCCGCTCAAGGTGGTAGTGAAAGTCAAAATGGTGTCCGTAAAGCGTGAGGAGATGTTCCAGCAGAACCGGGAAATGACGCTCCACTCGCGCCCAAAAAGCAGCCCACTCAGGCGACTCCAGCGAGTCGGGGTAGCGTCCAGCCAGGAGCGCCCGCAATCGGGCAAGGGTGGTGACGCATTGGCGAGGAGTTATGGGCATGGATGGTGAAAGAGTTGCCCCCACAGGGTTAGGTCGGGCGCTCAATAGGGTCAGGTCGGGCGCTCAATAGGGTTAGGGCCATGGGGGTAAACCCCTCAAGCGAGCAAGTCCTGAGCCAAGCAGAGTGCCCCGACGATGCCGGCGCGTTGGTCGAGTGCGGGAGTGCGCAGATACAGTTCGAGCGGAGGTAGGCTCCAGTAACTGTTGGCCAGGATCGCGAAGTGGTGTCGCACCCGTTCAACCAGTCCCGCTTGTTGGGCTACCCCGCCGCCGAGGAGAATCAAGTCCGGGGACCAAGTTGCGGTTAGAGTCACGCAAGCCGCCGCCAGATAGCGAGCTTGGAGATCCCAAGCCGGGTGATCATCCGGGAGATCGGCGCCCGCCTTCCCCCAGCGCGCTTTGATCGCCGGTCCGCTGGCCCGACCCTCCAGACAGGAAGTGTGAAAGGGGCAAACTTGGGTGTCGTGTCCGAGCGGGGTGTCGTAGTCAGGAACGACGATGTGGCCCACTTCAGGATGCATTCGCCCTCGAAGGAGTGTGCCATCGTGGAGAAACGCGGCACCAATGCCTGTTCCGATCGTGATGTAGGCAAGATTGCGGGTGTGAAGTCCCTCCCCATGGCGGGCTTCACCGACGACAGCGGCGTTCACATCCGTCTCGAAGGCGATCGGCATGGGGGGGCCGAGTGCTTCGCGGAGAGAGTGAACCAGTGGATAGCCCGACCAGCCGGGTTTCGGTGTTGTCAGGATGGAACCATGCCCTGGCGAGCGGGGGTCGAGATCTGCCGGTCCGAAGGTGCCAATCCCGAGGGCGCTGAGGGGGCCGAAATCTCGCGTAGCCTCCCCGAAAAAAGCAGCCGCTTGGGCGACGGTGGCGGCAGGATCGTCACCCGTCGGGAAGCGAACTTCGCGAAGAATTTCCGTTGGGTGGGAGGCGACCGCACAAACATATTTCGTGCCGCCGGCTTCGATGGCCCCGAGCAGGGGCGGGTGGTTTGTGGGGTCATTCTCCATGGCTGGGATGGGCAGAGAGGTCGGGAGCGAGGACCGCCTCGCCAACGTCGGAACTCTCGGGGGTCACGCCTCGGGCGCTGGGCGGAACTTGAATCACGTCGTCGAAGTGGTAGGCGTCAATCCCCTCAAGCAATCCAGAAAAACTCGGTTTTTTTGCGAGATAGACTCGCGGGAGATTGGTCGAAGGCGTCAATTCGATACTATGATCCGACCCGATCACCGCAAGGAACTGACCGGAGAGAGCTTCGTAATCGCTCCCGCGTCGAGCATAGTAGAGGATGCGATCTGCCGGCAGTCCCCAGCGCATCGCAAGGTAGCGAATGGCGTGTCCCTTACCGGAGCGAACCGGAATGAGGTCGAGCCACCGGGACTGAGACAAAATCACTTTCGCGGGAAGATCACGCTTTCGCAGAAGCCGCTGAATTTCCCGCCGTCTAGGAGCGACCTTCGAGTCGAGGTGATAGGAGATCTTGAAGCGATGCTGGTGATCAGGTTCCTCTTGCAAGGTTAGTCCCGGGATCTCCTCCAGAGTCTGGCGGATCTCGTTTGGATTCCAGTTGTGAGCCAAGTGGGTCTCCCAGGCGAGGTCTTTCACGAGTCGCTTTCCATAGTGTATCTCTGCTCCCAATTGAGTGATATACACGTCAGGATCGGGAAGTCGGAGCTCGCCGACCAATTCGCGTGCCGCACTCAAACTGCGCCCGCTGGCAATCCCGAAACCATAGGTCGGGGCATGTGTCCCGAACATGTCAGCAAGTCGTTCGATCGCCGCCGGGTCGCCAGAATGAATCTTGTCATCCAAGCCGGTGAAGAGCATGCGATCTTTCAGTGGCAGGGAGGATCGAATCTTCTCGGTGATGAGATGCGGCTGGGTGATTTCGCTGAGGAGTTCAGCGGATTCCTCGAGATACCTGAGGACATGCCCCTTCCAGGTGTAGTGGCGATCAACTCCGGCAAGGCCGTTTGCAGACCACTTCTCCCATCGTGTCGGATCCGAAAGTGCATCAAAGAGCGCCTCGCCCATGGCATCCGCATTGAGCGGATCGATCAGGAGTCCGTTGTCGCAGTTACCGATGATGTCGCGTGGTCCGCCGTCGTGGGTCGCCACCACGGGGAGCCCTGATGCGGCCGCTTCAATGAGGGTGAGTCCAAAGGGCTCTGTCAGAGCTGGATTCACGAAGAGACCTTTTCGCGAAGCCGCGTATCGATAGTAGAGAGGAATCTCGTCGGATGAGTGCCGCTTCGGTGCCGCGACGCAGCTATGGAGTTCGTAATCGTCGATCAGCTGCAAAAGTTCGGTCCAGACCCGTCTCGCGCCCGGGTCGAGATCCGCAATGCGATCCCGATTGCCGGCGATGAGGATGAGATTCGCCCGATGCCGGAGATTCGGGTGCTGGCCAAAGGCTCTCACCAGAGTGGCGAGATTCTTCTTCTCATCCGCACGGGCAATCGCCAGAAGTGGAGGACGTTCGGGATAGCGGAGGCGAGACTCAAGCGCCTGACAGAAATCATCAGGGATCGAGCCTGGAATCGGAGGTGAAAACCGTGAGACATCGACTCCGGGGGGGATGACTCGGAGTCTTGCCGGGGCATAGCGCTCGTAGAGCGAGTATTGTTGCTCCACCTCTTGTTGAGAACTCGTGCAGACAAGAGCTGCCGTGTCGAGGCTGAGCTCTTCGGCCTCAATCCGGGCGTTCAGGTTGTAGCGACGCTCAATCAGGGCTGGGTCCGAGCGTTGGGCCAGGAGTTGTTCTCGTTTTGTTCGCCCCAGTGAGTGACCGGTGAAAATGAACGGACAGCCCAGGAGAGAGGCGAGACGACTGCCGACGTAACCTGCGTCGGCATAGTGGGCGTGAATGATGTCCGGCAATCGTCGGTTTTGACGGAAGAGAGCGAGTGCCTGATCCACAAATACATCGAGATATCGCCAGAGTGCCTCTTTGCGGATGTAACGGCGCGGTCCCGCTTCGATGCGGCGGATGTGAGCGTTCTTGCTGAGTTGCTCCACTGGTTCACCGTAGTCCGCGCTTACTTTCGGATCGATGATGCGTCGAGTCAGGAGGTCAACCTGACCGACTTGGGGCATCTTCGAAAGTGCTTCGACCAGTTCGACCACATACTTGCATTGTCCTCCTGTGTCGGCATCCCGCCCGAGCTCCAGATTTTTGCCCCGAATCAATCCGTGGATCGAAATATGAACAAAGTAGAGGTCGCTCGCTTCGGTCATCAGCTAAGCTTGAGGGGCGGGTAAAGGTGATTCCGACCGGCGGTAAGGGCCGTGAGTCCCTCGGCGACTCCGGCGGCACACGGCATCGAAGCCAGGTAGTGTGAATGGGCGATCATTTGGTCAATCAATCGCCGAAGATTCGGCTCGGCATTCGCCACCACGATTCCCCGGACACCCGGAGGTTCGAACATGGATACGTCGTTTCCCGAATCCCCGGCCACGACTACCTCGGTGATCGCGATGCCGAGTTTGGCCGCGAGCCAACAAAGAGCGTTTCCCTTGTTCGCCGCTAGTGGCAGGAGGTCGAGATCGAGGGAAGATGAATAGACCACCTGTGCGGAAATATTTTCGGCGGTAAGTCCATCTTTGAGTCGCGCGATGGCATGCTCCGACTGATCCCGCCAAAACCAACTTCGTTTGAATTCCGATTGGCAGGCAAGTGGTTGCCGTTCGCATCCGGCAGCGAATGCAGGAACGAGTCGATCAATTCGCCCTGGCTCCCAGTTCGGGACGAGGCTCTCATTCCAGTCCAAGAGCAGTTTTTTTTGTGAGTAGTCGTAGATCTCGGTTCCGACGCTCCCGATGAAGTAGTCGGGTTGGGGAAGCTCCGTCCTCTCAATCAACTCAAGGCCATCGGCGAGGGATCGTCCGGTGTTGTATGCCAGCAATGCTCCTTCGGAGTGCCGTTCCCAAACTTCCGCAAATTCCGATCCCGATCCCGATCCCGATCCCGATCCCGATCCCGATCCCGATCCCGATCCCGATCCCGAATACACCCCGTCAAAAACAGTTCCGTCAATATCCGTTACAAACAACAGCATCGCTTTCATGATAGCTCATCCACATCCAACGGCAAGATCCTAATCAGGAAACAGGCTCTGTGTCACATTGGATGTGGCCTGTTGGATGGGAAATGGAATCGGTTCCCCAAGCGAAGTCGCAAGATGCTGGATCGGTTTTGTCGGCGCACCCTGGAAACATGAAATCCGAAGATGAGTTCATCGGAATGATAAAGCGGTGGCGCTATGAGAGAACTTTCGCATCACTCAGGGGGCAGATTGGCATCATTGAGGCGACCCAGGCAGGTGCTTGATCTCATCGCAGGCGAAGCTCCGGGATGACCGGGTGATCAAACCCTCAGGAAAAGTGGTTTCCTTCAAAGAGAGTAACCTCAATGTGGCCGAGCCGATGGTTTGCGGCTGGTGGGGCGCGCGACCCGATAGGTGAGTCCGCCGGGAGGCTGGCTTCTGGCGGCGGGGCGGGGGCGGGAAGAGAGAGCCGGGCTCGGAAGCTGTGGGGTGAGAATGAAGCCACGCTGGGGGCGGCGGGCGGCGAGAGTGCGTGGGGTTGGCGGGTAATTTCCTAGGGAAGTCGGGGAAGCGCGAGACGTTTCGTGGCCCGTGGGGAGGGGAATGGTCGAGGGAGTTGGGGCCGATGGAGGAGGGGTCGCGGGAGCTACCGGGGCCCGGTCGGATCGGTGCGGAGATGTTCTGGCTGTAGCTGGGAGAGATGTCTGGCGAGGACTCAGCGGATGCGCTCTCTCGCCCTTGCGGGAAGTGATGAGAAACCGGGCCGGGTCTTTGCTTGGCGGGCGACTCCAGAGCTGCAGGGAGGGAGCGGTGTCGATGATGCTGGGTTCGGCCCACAGCGCGAGGGTTGGCGAGGCGAACCGAGTCGCAGATGAGAGATCTGGGGCGGTGAGATCTGGCGAGGCAGTCTCTCCTTCTTGCGCGGCATCGGCGGCAGCGAACACTTCGATGGGAGGTGCGGGCTCCGCCGCAGGCGGAATTGCGGGTTCTGCGGCTTCGGTGTGCTCTGCGGCCACGAGAGGCTCGGGTTCCGGAGAGGCTTCGGTCGCGGGAGCTGGGACAAAAGCAGCGGCCGCGGCAACCGGTGTCACGGCTTCGATTCCCACCGTGGCCGGGATGACGGCCGGCTCGACCCGAAGAGTCGTTAGTGGCGCGGTAGCTGCCTTGTCGCCGAGAGCCAGCAGGAAGGGAAGCCCCGGAGCACCCACGGGAAGCGGGATGATCTGGTCGGCACGTCCCAAGACTTTCGTTTTTTCTTTGGAGATGATTTCGTAATGAATGCCGGCCCAGACAATATGCCGCTGCGTCCAGGTGCTGGCCACGATCGCCCAATGGAGCAGCATCCAGACGGGTGTGAGCATGTGCTCAAGCCAACTCAGGGAAAAGAGGCGTCGCCGGATGACGTCCGAGGGAAAGAGAGAGAGGATAACCTGCTGCCGAGCGATGGCCCGGACTTGATCGATGACGTAGGCGGCCGCGAGGGGAATCCAGGCCGGGAAATAGCCGTAAATGATGGCCCCGATCACACTGAGAAATCCCACGAGATACAAACCCAGCAGCAGATTGACCCCCGTATAAAGAATGGGGCTGAAAATCTTCACTTGGGTGTATTGGCGCTTGGCGAATTCCAAGAAGGTCTTCCAGGTAAAATCAATGTCGGTGGGCAGGATGATCGAGCGAACGAAGGCAATGGCGAATCCCGCGGTCCGGGCGGCTTTGGAGAGCCGCAGATCGTCGTTGAGCGCGCCCCGAAGCAACTCGGGGACTTGGAGCGTGTCAAAGACATGCCGGGTCAGGGCCATCGACCCGCCCCACAGCACATTGGTATGTTCACTGCCGCCTTGGGTGGCGATGGAGGCATTGATCACGCTGGCGAACTGATTGGCCGAGGTCGGTCGCTGCGGAACAAGCCAGCGATAAGTGGTCGAGAGAGGGTGGGTGCCGTGGTTTAAGGGGGCGACGAGGCGCGTCAGCCAATCGTGGCTGCAGAGGATATCGGCATCGGCGAAGGCGACGATGCGATCACCGTCCTCCAGCAGGTCGAATGCAGCCCGTTGGTTGTGGACCTTTTGGCCCTCATTGGTCGTGGTTCCGGCTCCAACCAATGTGACGGAGCGGAGATTCGCTCCGGCTTCGGGATGGTGCCAGACGGGGGTGTCGGGATTGAGATCAAACTGCTCCGCCAACCAGCAGGCCACCGGATCCTGCCAGGTTTCAAAGCAGATGATCAACCGGTAGTCGGGATAGTCCTGGGTGAAAAGGGTGTCAAAAAAAGCAGGAGTGGCCTTGAGATCGAAGCCTTTCGCAGCGACGATGAGCGCGGTCGCGTCTTGACGGGGAGCGGGCTTGCCCCAGCGCCGGTCCTGCCAGCGACGCAACATCGGGAAGGCGACCACCCGTCCGGCCGCGAACAGAATCATGAAGAGCCAAAGCCCCCAAAGTGCGAATAAAAAGGTTTCCATCATTTCCCCGTGCAAATTGTCCGGTGGTGGCTAGTGTGCAAGCGCGATTATCCTAACAAAGGACATGAAAGTAGTAGAAACGCAAAAACTTAAGAAGACGTATCATTTCGGCGACTGCGATGTCGTGGCTCTGGCCGAAGTCGATTTGGTGATCGAGGATCGCGAATTTGTGGCGATCTGGGGGCCGTCCGGCTCGGGCAAATCGACCCTGTGCAATCTGATTGGACTGCTCGACACTCCGAGTTCGGGGGAGGTGATCATCCGAGGGGAGCTGGCTTCAGGCCTGACCGATGACGCCCGCAGTAATCTGCGAAACGACGCGATCGGTTTTGTTTTTCAAAGTTTCAACCTCATTCCCGTGCTGACGGCTTTGGAGAATGTGATGCTTCCTCTGCAAATCAGTGGAGTCTCCAAAAAAGCGGCGCGGGAAAAAGCCGAAAGCCTCTTGCGCGAAGTGGAATTGGTGGATCGGATGGAGCATCGCCCGCAAAAGATGAGTGGCGGGCAGCAGCAGCGCGTCGCGATCGCCCGTGCTTTGGTCACGGACCCGGCATTGGTCATCGCCGACGAACCTACCGCGAACCTCGACACGAGAAACGCGAATCTGATCATCGATCTCATGCGCAAGATCAATCAGGAGCGTGGCGCGGCGTTTGTCTTTTCCACCCATGATAACCGGCTCCTCGACCGGGTGGATCGGCGGATTCACTTGCGGGATGGCGAGATTGTCGAAGACTTGAGATTAGTCACTGGCAAAGGAGGGATGGGAAAGAGCGCCATTGCCTATGAGGAAATTGTTAGGTTTGAAGGGAAAAGTAGTGCCAAAAAATTGCCTGCCGGACCTCCGAAGGACAAACCCGCGCCGAAGAAGCGGAAGAAGTAGCCATCGAGGGTGGCGGAAATCCGGCGAGTTGTGATTGATCTATTGAGGGAAAGACGCTTACATACAAGGAATCCATGAGCCTGACCCCAGAAGTAAAAGCGCTGAAATTTGCCGAGGATCTCGATCTGGTGGATCGGGCCTTGCGCGGGGAAGAAGTTGCGGTGGTGGCTTTTCAGCAGGAGCACCAACCGATGCTGGAGAGGGTCTTGATGTCCCGGGGCGTCGATAAGGTCAGCGCCCAGGACCTGGTGGCTGACATCATCGCGGAGAGTTTTGGGGCGGGGAAACATGGGGCCACCCAGCCCTTGCTGGAGAAGTTCGAGGGGCGCTCTTCCCTTTCCACCTGGATGATCCGGATCACATGGAATCGTTGGTTGGATTTGAAGCGACGCGACAAATTCCGGGGCGAGTTGCCGAGTTATGAAGATGACGACGACCGCCAGGGAGATCGTTTCGACCGGATCGAGGGGGCTGCCTTGGGCGAGGATCTGCTCGATGAAGATCTGTCCGCGCTGATGGGACGGGCGATCCGAACTGCCTTTGACTCGCTTGCTCCTGACGTGCTGCTGATGTTGAAGTTGTCCTACATCCACGGAGTGAGCCAAGCGGTGATTGCCCGGCTCTGGCAGTATGATCAGACTCGGGTGAGTCGCTCCCTGACTTCCGCCCGCGAACAGATCGCCTCGGTAACGATGCGCACGATCCGGGAAGCTGATGCAGACCTTGAGTTGGAGTGGGAGGATTTTCAAAAGCTTTGCGCGGCCGGGATCGAACTCTGATCTATTCGACGCAGCGGCAAGTCGTGAGTGGCACGCCCCGATCTTATTTTTTAGAAAAACTGCAAAAATGAGACTCAAGAAGCCTTGTTTTTGTTATTTTTTGTGGTAATTCGTATTACATGAAAGGTCGTATTTTAATTTTGGCGATTTCTTGGTTTGTTTGGAGCGCTGGATCTGCCAGCTCCTGGGCATCTGGGGATCAGCCGGAAGGAGATTCGAGAGCGCTGGTCGCACCAAAGGTTTTGTTCCTGGGTGATTCGCAAAGTCTGGGGGCCTTCGGAACGTCTTTCGATCAGAGCATGCGGTCGGCCGGCTGTGACGTGCATACTGTGGTGGCAGGTGGTGCGAGTCCCTATTACTGGCTCAAGGCGCATGGCCCGATGCGGTGTTCAATCGGCTTTTGGGAAAAATCGTCGGCTGGAGAGCAGCGGGTCACTTCCATCAGTGCCGTGCCTAAGTTGGAGGATCTTCTTGAAGCGGATCGTCCTCAGGTGGTCATCGTTCAGATGGGCGTCAATCTCTACGCACCGCTTCGCTCCAAGCGCTGGACCGACGAGGAGAATGAAGCGATTGTTCGTTCCCTGCTGACGGAGATGGGAAAGGCCGTCTCGGCGGCGGGAGCGGTTTCCTATTGGATCCTGCCCCCACGGTCGCATCCCGAGCGATATTCACGCGAGCTTCAGGAGCGCATGGCCGGGCTCATGAAGGAAGCGGTGGAAAGCTTCGGCGGGGCAGCCTTCGAAAGTCAAGCGGTGACGGAGTATGCGGACTCCTATCCGGTGAACGACGGGATCCACTACGGCCCCGAGCAGGCTACGGAGTGGTCAACAAATACCTTTCTGAGTTTCCAAACCTTCCTGAAACATGGTCCGTTGGAGGTTCCCAAGACTCTGGTGGCTACCGTGAGGGAGAGCACCGAGGTGGTCGAATCGGACCGCGAGCCGGCCCCGATTCCCGCCAATCCTTCCGCAGAGACTGTCCTGGCCTCCCTGGTGGCGAAAGGTGCTCCGATTTTCACTCCGATTCCCACTCCGATTTCCACTCCGATTCCCACTCCGATTTCCACTCCGACGGCGATCCTCCCAGCCGCCGCTGCCGATATGCCCGCCGAGGTGCACCTGGTGCTGAAACTCGCCGAAAAATCCGTCATCGATACTTCGGTGGAGATTGACTACGACAGTGCGTTGGGCGTGTTCGAATACGAAGTGCTCAAGGACCAATTGGGCAACTACCCGCATGATCGTATCCGGGTGGCTCAGGGCATCGTCTTCCGCAAGCGCTTCACCAGCGCGGTGCATCAGACGATCGGGACCGAATTATCGCTGGCGCTGGTTCCGCTCTCGAAGTATCGCACCCTCAGCACCTGGCAGATCACGGACGACCTGCCGGTGCGGCGCGATCTGCCACTTTACACTCCGAAGCTGGATTAGTGTCCACCCATATCCTGTGAAGCAGCCCCCGGAGCCAGAATCCTCGTTTGAGTCGGAACAAGGGGCATGTTTTGCAGTCGTGGTAGGCGAATTTGGCGTTGGTGCACGGCTTGATCGGCATCTTCCGGAGGCTCTGGCAACGGCTGGTCGCGTGGAGTCCCGGGCGGCCTTGCAGGATCTCATCCGCGAGGGGGCGGTCCTGGTGAACGGGCGTTTGGTGAAACCCCGCCACACCCTCGCCGCCGGGGACCGGATCGAGGTGACGTTCCCTGTCGTCCGAGCGGAAGTTTTCGTGCCCGAAAAGATGGATCTGGTGCTCTTGCATGAGGACGAGGATCTGGTCGTGGTCGATAAGCCGGCGGGTTTGGTCGTGCATCCGGGTTCGGGACACGAGACCGGGACTTTGGTGCATGGACTGCTCCACCACTGCGAGGGCCGTCTTTTCGCTGGAGCCGGGGATGATCGACCGGGTATCGTGCATCGCCTGGACAAAGACACCTCGGGATGTCTGGTGGTCGCCAAGAGCGAAGTGGCCTATCGCTCGCTGGTGGCGCAGTTTTCACGTAGGGAAACGGAAAAGCGATATCGCGCCGTGACGGAAGGCGTGCCGCTGGAGGAGTGCGGTAGTATCGCCACGCAGATCGGCAGGCATCCGCATCATCGCCAGAAGATGGCGGTGCGACCGGCCCCGGAGGGCAAACTCGCCTTGACCGACTACGAGGTTCTGCGATCTGATTCCTCGGGGCAGTGGGCGAGTCTGGCATGCGTGATTCACACCGGGAGAACCCACCAGATCCGCGTGCATTTGAAGGAGTGCCTCCGCTGTCCGATCCTCGGCGACGTGATTTATGCCCAACCGAACCGGCAGGCGACCAAGGTCACCCGGTTGATGCTCCACGCCGAGCGTCTCGTCTTCCGGCATCCTGTCTCGGACGAAATGCTGGAATTTCAGGCACCGCTGCCGCCGGAATTCGCGCCGTTTTTGTAACTGCGGAGGAGACTTCGTTCACAAAATGCTGGGATGGAGCGCTTCTGAGGGGTCCGGCAAGGCAGGGGCAACTCGCATTTCCCCGGCGCTCTGTTTCCGGAAAATCATCGGAAGCATCCAGCCTGAGAACAAGAGAATAGAGGCGGCCATCACGGCATAAAGATGGGAGACCTGTCCGTCGAAAAATAAGATTGCCGCCGCTGCCGCCAGCAGGAAAAGTCCCTCTGAGATCACGACAGTCACGACCGGATCGACGAGTCCGAGACCGAGAACCAAGACCTGATTGATGTGTCGCCAGAGATGGGCAGTGATATAAATGGAAAATGCCGCCAGCGCCCACCGGGTCATCATGAATTCAGGTCCGACCGCTTCGTAAAAATCCTTACCGGCCCATAGTGGGAGCAGCCAGGGCCCAAAGATCACCAGTCCAAGTCCGCTCGCGAAGGCGAAGGCCATCCCGACGAGGCGAAGACGAGCGGAAGATTTCCTGATCCAGGCAAAGTCGCGCCGAGCACAGGCATCCATCATGGCCGGCCAATAAGGCTTCGACACCATGTAAACCAGTCCGGTGAGGGATAGATGCACCGTGATCATGACATTGAAGACCCCAACGGCCGATGGGCCGATGTGCCGACCGATCATGAAGGCGATGGCGTTGTATTCCACGGCGGCGGCGAAGACGTAGGTCACGGAAAAGCGCAGACCGTCGCCGAGAAGGGGTTTCACCAACTCTCGACGGAACTTGGAGAATCGTGGGAACAGGTAGGGGCGCTGCCGGAGTAGATGGATCGTATTGCAGAGTTTGGCCAGGGCGATCGATCCGTTCACCGCGATCAGGAGAAATTCGATCGTCGGGAAGAACCAGATTCCGGACACCAGCAGGATTGCGGCGAAAACGTTCCCGACGGCACCCCAGGTATTGGTGATGCTCGTCTCCTGGTAGCCGTCGCGCCCCATGTCGAAGGGCATGCACAGCATCTCGATCTGGATGATAAACAGGCCGAGGATGGCGGCCTGTTTCATCGGACCGGCAACGGATGCGAAGTCTGCCCCAAACAGGGTGGGGATGGGCACGGCGAGGAGTAGGATAAGGGCCGCCGTTGCGGCGATCATGGTCAGGCCACCGCTCATCAGGATGCTGGTGGCAAACACCGAAGTCTCACGTTCGCGATCACCTTTGGCCACGGCAGCGGAGATTTCTTTGATTAGGGCGGGACCGAGACCGATATGCCCCATGTCGATCATGCCGACCGCCATCGTGATCGCCGCATACACTCCGAAAAGCTCCATGCCGAGCAGATGGATGGCGATGGGAATCGAAATCAGCCGCAGCGCCACGGTGCCTATTTTGCACACGAGCGAGGTGATCACCGCGAGACGCAGTGACCGGTTCCGTTGGGCGGATGCTTCAGGGCAGGGGGCGAGTAGGCTCACGGTTCGCAGAAAAGGCGACAATGTAGCGTGAATTCTTGTAATTACTAATAATTATAGGAAGAATCCGCGGGTTGCCCCGATATTCGATGCGAATAGATTCAGATCCCGCGCCTGCCGCCAAGCGCTGCGGCTCACTTTGGAATCTCGTTAAGCGTGTAGTAAGCGACGTCGTGGAGGAGCGGCAGGCTTTCCTCCGCCGCTCGCAGACCGGGGGCATGGAGTTCATGGACGTGGCCTTTGGTCATGGGGCTGACGGTGAGGACGAGGCTGAGTCCGTCTTTGGCGACAGAGGCGACCTTGAGCTCCGGTTTGACCTGATCGACCTCGGGGCTGCCGTAGGCTTTTTGGTAAATGTAGGTGTAGGCCTCCATGTTGAAAGACCCGGCCACCGCACTGGCGGGATCGACCGGCTTGGTAAAGGTCAGTTCGAAACCGTCGGGACGGGCTCGCATCTCGGCGATCTCGAAGGGGACCTTGCCGGACCAAACCAGGCGCTCGAACCCATCGGGCAGGCCTCCCCGAGCTCCCCAGCCGCGATTTGAACCACTCGTGTAGAGGACTCCTTCGGGAGAAAGGCGCACTGCGATGTTCCCGGTCGCGAAACCCTCGCGGAAGGGGAACAGGGCACCCTGGTAGAGTCCGTTGACCTTTTCGAGATAGACGCGGTGAATTTTGGATTGGGTTTGTTCGCCGACAAAAAGTTGCCCGGCGAAGGGGCCGAATTTGCCCGCGCTGAGGTCAGCGGCGATGCCGGTAGGGGAGTTTCCGGTTTTTTGGTGGGGAAATACGATGGCCGGGGGCACGAGCTGAGGGATGTTCTCGAGCTCGATGAGGTGGCGACTGCCCTTCTCGGTATAAGGTGGATCAGCGGGGCGCTCGCCCATTTCGGCTCCGGCGAAAGGATACCAGATATTCCCGTTCGGATTGCCCTGGAACGAGCCCGGCTTGATCCATTTCAGGCAGCTGGAGCCGTTCCAAGCACCTTGGTTCTCGGTATAGAAGACGTCGCCGGCTGGATTAAAACCGATTCCGCCGGGGGAGCGCACCCCGCTGGCCATGGGGGTGGTGGTGCCGTCGGGGGAAACCTTCAGGATCCAGCCGCGGAAAAGGGTCTCGGAGGTGAACGAGCCGGTTAAACAGAGGGCGCACCAGAGATCGCCCTTTTGGTCGAAGACCGAGCCGAAGGTGTATTCGTGGTAGTTGCCGGTCACGCCCCAGCCGTCGCTGACGGTCTCAAAGACATCGGCCCGCCCATCGCCGTTCTCGTCTTTCATGCGGGTCACCTCGGGACGCTGCACGGCGTAGAGCCAGCCGTCTTTCCAGGCAAGTCCGAGCGGTTCGTGAAGATACTCGGCGAAGAGGGTCCATTCGGCCGCCTTTTCGGAAGCGGTGGCGGCGTTTTTAAGCGTCCAGATCTGCCCGCGCCTCGTGCAAACCGCGAGGGTCCCGTCGGGCAGTAGTTCGATGGCCCCGCCCTCGATACTCTCGCCCGGCGGGGTGGGAATGACGGTGATGGGGTAGTAGTCGGCCTCGGTCGGTGGGGCTGCGTGGGCCAGGGTGGTGAATGCGAGGAGGAAGGTGAGGAGGCGAGTCATGGGGAAGCTGTTTAGCAGGTAGCAGTTTAGCTGGAAATGTAGAAGCGGCGTCCCGCCGCTTGATGGTTCAATAGGGTACGGTCGGACACTCAATAGGGTATGGTCTCTCACTTATCCCAGCGATAGGAAATCTTCACGTCGCTTTCACCGCTGATCGGAAGCAGTGTCTCTTTGCCGGTGGGCATCACGCGAGTGATGGGTTCGACGCCTTCGATGCGCAGGCTCAGATCCGAGCCGATCGCGATCCAACCGTCGGCGTCGGTGCTTTGCCCACCGGTATTGGCGAGACGGTAATAGGTATGCTCCTCGGCTCTCCCGTTGAGTTTCAGGGTGCGAGTGAATCCCTTTTTGTCGCCGAAAGTTGCCGGATCGAAGCGGTCGGTCACCTCCATCTCACCGAAGCGATAACGGAAGGTGGGGAAACGCTTTTCATCGAGGCGATAGCCTTCAAATTGATAACCTTCGGGACGGACGATGATGGTGATCTCCTTGGTGGGCGCGGCGGTGTCTCGCTCGTAGGGGACTTTGAGCGTGGCATCATCCACCCAGGGCTGATCGAGGCTGGCGAGGACCTGGAAGGGAAGTCCGGGAGCGATTTTGGCCCGCTCGGCGCTTCCCGGATCACTGGCCGAGCCGCGACCGTTCCAATGGTTCGCTGCATTCATGAACTCGCCGCGATAGAGGTAGGCTACGTTGAGGACGTCGGCGTCCCAGACGAGATTGAGGCTTTCGGGATAACCCACTCCGATGGCGCGCGGATGAGAATCGGGCAGGAAGGCGCGGTGGACGATCGCTTCGCCGGGATTTTCCGGCTTCAGGAGAATGGGGGCGTAGGAACTTTTCTCCTTTTTTCCGTCGATCTTCTCTTTGGAGAGCTGGAGAGTTCCCAGCTTGTCGTGTTTGACTGAGAGAGCGAGGGCACGCTGGCCGCCACCATCGAAATAAAGGACTTTGATCCGGTGATCGCCGACTTCGAGCGTTTCCTTCATGCCGACGCTTTTCAGAGGATGAATCCCGTCGTTGCCGACCACCGTCTCGCCGTCGATGACAAGGGCGGAACCGTCGTCGGAGGCGAGGCTGAACTGGTAGTCGCCGGAGTAAGGAATGGTGAGGCGTCCCTCGAAGACCATCGCGAAGCCTTTTTTGGTTTTTGCGGCGGGATCCAACGAGATGAGATCGTCCTCGAACTCACCCGTTTCGACGGGTGTCAGGGCGGAGAAGTCGGGCAATTTGTCCCACTTGCCTTCGTAGAGAGAGTAAGTCAGATCCGACAGTAAAGGGGGAGTGTCGGCGGCCGTGAGCATCTCCTGGAGCGTGGCGCGTTTCCACGGGCTGGTTTGGTTGGCGAAATCTTTTCGCCACTTGGCCACTTTCGGGGCACCCACCGGACGCCGCTTGCCGCCGAATTCGGAGGTCACGAAGGCGATCACGGCAGCGAGCTGCTCGTCGTTGAAAACGGCCTCTAGCGGGAGCATGGCCTGAAGGTATTTGTTGTCCTCCTTGACGACGCCTTTCATGAGGATGGCGGCCAGCAGATCGGCGTGGTCGCCCTTGACGAAGGGCGAGTCAATCAGCGAAGGCGCGGCGAGCAGGTCCCCGAGCATGAGGCCTTTGCCGTCGGGACCGTGGCAGGTTACACAGATCTGGTAGGTCTGCCGTCCTAGCGCGAGGGTGGGATCCTCCTCGGCGCGGACGACGGTCGAGGGGAAGGGGATGACAAAAAAGAATAAAAGGGCTAGGAAAGGGCGCATGAGCGAGGATCGGGAATTCGGAGAAATCGCGGCAAGGTGGCCGAGGCGTCGGGTTCCCGCAACGGAGATTGACGGCGCGATGGAGTCTCACTTCAGCCCTCGAACACCGGCAGCCCTTCCTTCGCCCAGGCGCTGGCGTCGAGACCGCACTCCTCGGCGAGGTGGATGAAGCCATCGACCTCGGCGGCGGTGAAGAGCAGTCCGCCGGCCCGTTCGCTGAGTTTCGCGCTGTTGGCCTCGATCGTGCCGGGGAGCATGGCGGTCTCGTTGCCGTGACCGAGGATGTCGGCGATAACGGTGGCGATATTCTCCGCCTGGCTGCGACCGTGGCTGAAATCGTTGCCGGCAAGGGCTTCGGGATGGACCACTTGAAAGTAGAAGGCACAAGTCGTCTTCTCACCCGTGCCTTCAGCGAGAGCGGCGCGGCCCCGCAGAGTGGGCAGTGATCCTCCGATGGCCGCTCCGTAGAGTTCGTTCAGGAGGCCGAGGCCGTAGCCTTTGTGACGCCCGAAGGGAAGGAGGGCCTTCACCGCAAAAGGGTCGTCGGTCGCTTTGCCCTCGGCATCAACCCCGAAGGCGGACTCGAGCTTTTTGTTCTCCCGCTTGTATTGCTCGACCTTGCCCATGGCGATCTCCGAGGTGGCCCAATCGATCACGACCGGATACCCGACGGCATCGGTGGTCGGGAAGCCCCAGCTGTGGGGGTTGGTCCCCAGGGTGGGGAATTTTCCGCCGAAGGGGACCACCTCCGCGAGAGTCGAGGTGCAGTTCGTGTAGGCGAGATAGCCGCGCTTGGCGGCGTCCATCACGTATCCGCCGCCCCAGAGATAATGGAAGGCATTGTCCACTGCGACGGTTCCGCAGCCGTATTGCTCGGCCAATTCGATGCAAGTCTCCATCGCCGCCGTGGCCACGGCTTGACCGAGTTTGCGATGAGCGTTCCATTTTTGCACCGCCGGAAAACGGGTGGGGAGCACTTCGATTTCCGCACCGGGCACGCAGCCGCCGCTACCGCTGCCGAAGAGTTCGTCGAGGTGGAGGGCTTTCAGCGCGTTGTGGGTGCGGATGCCGTGCCAGGAAGCTTCCGAGCAGGTCTTCGCTGCAGCAGCCGCTTCGGCTTCACCGTAACCGCGATGCTGGTAGGCGGCCTGGACGAGGGACTCATGTTGCGAGCGGGAGACGACAAAATAGCTGGGGGTAGACATGGCGTTTCTGTGCCGCCGATTCGGGAAGGATGCGAGAAAAAAGTGGACGAGGGCACGGAAAATTTGCGAGGGGGAAGGCGGCCGAAGCCTCGATTGCGTAGCGGTCCACGCCTTGCCAAAGGGTCCCGGATGCACGCCCGTTCCCTCTATGAGAACCCCATTGATCCTGCTTTCGCTCGTCCTTCTTTTCACAACTTTCAGTCCCGCCTCCGCTGCTGAGGCATCGGTCGCTTTCGAAACCGCCGCTCTCCCCGAGGGCTGGACGGCAGCGAAAGGCGACTTCTCCGTTGTCGATGGAGTCCTCGTCGGCAAGGAGCTCGCCGCTGACAAACATCCCGCCGTCCTGGCGATCCCCGATCCTCACAAGAGTTCCAGCATTTCTTTTAAGGTCAAGTTCGATGGGGCGAAAGGATTCAGCCTCAGTTATAACTACGCGAAGGGACACCTCTTCCGGGTCAACTTCGATCAAGCCGGTCTCGTTCTGATGCTCGATAAGGACAAAAAGGATCCCGCTTCCAAACAAGTCGTGTTGGCCAAAAATGACCTCAAGCCCGTCGCCGGCGAGTGGGTCGAGATGACCTGCAAAGTCGAAGGTGAAAAAGTGGTGGTGACTTGCGGAGGCGTGACTCTCGAGGGCAGCGATCCCAAGGTGTCTGCGGAGAAAGATGGCTATCGCTTCGTGGTCAAAGGCGAGTCGATCTCGTTCGACGACGTGGTGTTTAGCAGCACGAAGTAAGCCTTAGCAGGGATTCAGCAAGGGCTCCCCGCTGAGAAATCGGGCTACCTCGGCGGCTGCCTCAAGCCTTCCGCGGCGGCGTTCTTCCCGGGTCGCCCCGCCGGTGTGGGGTGTCAGGACAACGTTGGGGAATTGGCGCAAGGCCGAGGGAACTTCGGGCTCCTCGGCGAAAACGTCGAGGGCCGCGCCGCCGAGGTGACCGCTCGCGAGCGCTTCGATGAGCGCGGATTCATCGACCACCGGTCCACGGGCGACATTGATCAGGAACGAGCCGGGCGACATGCTAGCCAGTTGCGGTGCGCCAATCAAGCTGCGGGTGCGCTCGCTCAGCGGCATCAGCACGATCACGACGTCGCTGCTTTTCAAAAGATCGTCGAGCGGACGGAAGTTCGGATCATCGCTCGGGGTCGCGCGAGTATGGAGCACGGTCATGCCAAAAGCTCGCGCCCGCGTTTCCACCAGTTTGGCGATGCGTCCGTATCCGACCAGGCCTGCGGTCATCGCTCCCGCAAGCCGGCTCTCCCATCGCAGCGGTTGACGTCCGTCGCGGGTCCAGTCGCCGGTGCGCACGTAGCGATCTCCCTCGGCGATGCGGCGGGTCAGGGCGAGCAGCAAGCCCATCGTATGATCGGCCGTCGATAGGGCAAAGGCATCCGGGGTATTGGTGGCGGCGATGCCGCGTCGGGCCAGTTCGGCGAGGTCGAGATTGTCGATGCCCATCGCCGCATTGGCCACCATGCGGAGGCGCGGTGCGGCATCGAGCAACTCGCCATCGACCCGCAGCTCGCCTTGGGAAATCACTGCTTCGCAATCGCCGATGAGCGAGAGGACCTCCGACCGGGGACACGCTGCCACGCCCCAGTCGGGCATGACGACCTCGGCCAATCCATCGAGCGGCGCGAGATGCTCAGATGGGGACTTGATTGTGACGAGGACTTTGGGGAGCCTGGGGGCGGGGGAACTCATGGGATGTTCGTGGAAAATGGCTTGAGGCGAGCCCGGATTTCCTCCAGCGTTCCCAGGGTCAAGTAGGCGTCGTAAGTGTAGGTGAAGCCGGGGGTGATGGCCATGGTCTTCAACGGAGCTACGTAGGAGCAAGCCGCTTTGTCTCGATTCGCGACATCTCCGACGAAGCGATAGCACGTCATCGCCTCGACGCCCGGCACGCAAAGTCCGATGCCTCGTCCGTTCCCGTCGAGGTAGGCGAGCCAGGGTTCGGCGAGGGAGTAGTTTTCATTGGGCCATCCGGGAGTGATCACGCGCACTTCGCTCGACCCTTGTGGCACAAAATGAAGTTCGGCACAGGAGGGATGCACGAACAGCGCGGGCAACTCCTGATGGTGGGCGGGATGACTCGTGGTTCCGTCATAACTCATCGTGAAATGCACGTGGAGAAGATTGTCCTCAAGCGTCAGGATTTGGGAAAACGTGACCTCGCGTAGCAACTCACCGGATCCCCAATGCCGCGGATGCGAGCTTGAGCGAATCGTATTTCCTTCCACGGCAAAGTCGAGCAACTCGGCCGGAGCACCTTCCCAGCCGCCGGCCTGGACAGGATTCCATCGCCACGGTTGGCCGTTCCACGTCGAGCCGTCTTCTTGACCATACCAGGACTGCTGCAGGTAGCGGCCCAAGTCGTAAGTGTCGAGATAATTGAGGCTGCGCCCGCTTTCGGAAATCCAGCCGACCGCCCCACCAGCGGAGCGATTCACCCCGATTCGCAGTGTCCCGTTGTCGAGGAAGGTCCACTCTTCGGAGGCTGGGGCGACTCCCACTCCAAGAATCGCAAGGATGAAAAATCGAAGAATCATTGGGCAAATTATTGTTTGTTAGGGTCGCAGAATCACTTTCAGCAAGCCTTCGGTATTGGCATGAAGCCGATGGAACCAATCGCCACCCTCTGCCAGATCCGCCACGGCGGAAAGCAGCGGTTCGACTTGGATCGAGCCGGAAGCAACCGCCGCGACCGCCTCCGCATATTCACCCGCCGAAGCACAAGTTCCGAACACGCTCAGCTCGCGGGTTACGACAGCTTGGAGAGGGAAGGGGACTTCCGCTTTGAGATTGCCCACGCAGCCGATGCTGCCTCCTTTGCGAACCGACTCGATCGCGATCTTGATGGTTGGGCCGAATCCGACCACTTCCATGGCGATGTCGGCCCCGTCGGGATTTCCACAAAGCTGGCGAACTTGGGCCGGGGTATCCTCGCCGGAAAGCAGAGTGAAATCCGCGCCGAGAGT